>Ga0302271_10003017_pt1 | contig 14610 bp, 11 predicted proteins | sample III_Bog_N1_1_FD_198767 | JGI IMG/M metagenome (GOLD analysis project Ga0302271, IMG submission 198767) | Peat permafrost microbial communities from Stordalen Mire near Abisko, Sweden - III_Bog_N1_1 | ecosystem: Environmental > Terrestrial > Soil > Wetlands > Peat | place: Sweden: Abisko... | reverse complement strand
TAAGAATGGTAGGATGGTTTAGCATCTTAGATCATGAGAGATCAAGCAGCCGATGAAACTAATGTGAGATAATGGGTAGTTTTTGATGGTCCAGTTGATGCGTTGTGGATTGAGAATATGAACACAGTACTAGATGATAATATGATGTTGTGTCTAGCAAATGGATAGAGAATTAAGCTAAGAAATCAAATGAGAATGCTGTTTGAAGTGCAAGATCTTCGTGTGGCTTCCCCAGCTACAGTTTCTAGGTGCGGTATGGTGTATTTAATGTATGAGAATCTTGGCTGGAGACCATATGTGCAGTCTTGGATTGAGAGTAAATTCAATATTAAAAATGATGGAAAAGAGCTACCTGAAGAAGAATTAGTGCTGAATAAAGACTTGAGAGCTCATTTATACAATCTTTTCGATGAAAAAGTTGATTTTTTCATCGATCATGTCAGGAAAATGAAAGAACCTATTAGCACATGCGATCTTTAATTAGTTTGTTCACTTTGCAATCTCATCGAGTGCTTCGTGAGTGATGACTATGGTTTCAAGAAATCAGAAAAACCAGACTTCAAAAAGAGATACCTTGACCACGCATTTGCGTTTGCTTTCATTTGGAGTTTATGCTGCACAGTGCATGAATCCAACTTCGATAAGGTAACCACAAAAAATAGCTCAAATTTATCTTCTTTCTCCTTATTCTTTTCTGTACTTTTTTTAACAGTTTGACACTTTGATTCGAGATAAATTCCCTATGTGCATCTTCCCGAATCAAGGCTAAGTGTATTCGTTCTTCTTGGATGTGGGCACAGCTTAACATAGCGATTTGACATTCCGTCACTGGAACGATAAAACCCCTGAGTTTGTGTATGATAAAGAACTCCCGTATTTCAATTTATTAGTTCCAACAGTAGACACAGTGAGATACAGCTTTTTCACAGAATGGCTTCTGTCGTTTAAGAAGCATATGTATTTGACAGGAATGAGTGGAACAGGGAAATCCGTTATTTTGTCTACTCTTTTGACGCAGATTCAAGAGACAAGAAACGTTGATCATTTTAGTCTTATTTTCTCAGCTCAAACTTCCTCTTATGTTACTTAACTTACGATTGAAGGTAATATTAATTTATTTTGATTGTGTTAGAAGAGATTTATTTAAATCGGTTTATCCCTTTGATATTTTGAAGGTAAATTGGAGAAAATCAAGAAGACTTTGTTGGGAGCTAAACCAAATCGAAAAACAGCTATCTTCATCGATGATATCAACATGCCTTCTGTCGAGGAGTATGGAGCACAACCACCCATAGAACTCCTGAGATTCTTGATTGACAAAGGAGGGCTATATGATCGAAAAGAGAGATTCTGGAAGGATATCTAAGACACAATTCTTTGTATTTGTTCTGCTCCTCCTGGTGGTGGAAGAAGTGTATTAACCCCTAGATTCACGAGGCATTTTAACTTGATCTGCATGCCTCAGCCAACAAGGGAGATTCTGTTTAAAATATTTGAATCTTTGCTAACCGGTTTCTTGAATACTGGTTTCCCTGATGCAGTCAAGAGAATGGCAACTGCAGTCGTTGACGGAACGATCGATGTGTACCACTAAATCGCCATCGAATTAAAAGCGAAACCATCGAAATTCCATTACACCTTCAACTTGCGAGATGTATCGAAGGTATTCCAAGGCATTATGATGACGACACCGTTCGGCGGAGTGCGTGATGAGAATACAATTACAAGACTCTGGATTCATGAAGTTTCTCGAGTTTTTCATGATCGTCTGATAAATGATGAAGATCGTGAGTGGTTCTATGAGTTCGTGATGCAGCTACTTGCTAGACATTTTAAATCTCGCTTGGAAAAGCCGTAGATCTTTGGGTAGCAGTAGATTGTTTTCAGTGACATTTTGCGATTAGAACAAGAGAAGAAAGAATATGAAGATGTCACAGATAAAATGGCAAAAGTTATGAAAATGCTCGACGACAAATAAGACGATTATAATTCAGAAAATTCAAATAAAATGAATTTAGTGTTCTTCGATGCCTGCGTGTACCATATTCTGCGAATCCTTAGAGTCTTGCGATAACCTAGAGGCAATGCAATGCTCATCGGAGTAGGTGGCAGTGGAAAGCAGTCCCTGACAAGGCTAGCTTCGTTTATGCTTACGTATTAACTCGTCCAAGTGGAAATCACTAAGGGATTTGACACTGACAAGTTCAGGGATTTCATTAAGGATATCATGAAACTATCAGGAGTCGAAGGAAAAGGCATCACATTTATCTTCACGGACAATCAAATTCTCTATGAATCGTTCCTCGAAGACATCAACAACATTCTGAATTCAGGTGAAGTACCTAATTTATGGTAACCCGATGAAAAAGATGCTATTCTGAACGATGTTAGACCGATTAACAGTAAGCTAAAAAGATCGGAAGATCCCGATACGATTTACAAGACATTTGTGGAACGCGTCAGAAACTTACTGCACATTGTGCTTTGCATGAGTCCTGTGGGAGACGCGCTGAGAGTGCGACACAGAAAGTTTCCTTCTTTAGTTGATTGCTGTGCTCTTGATTGGTTCTCAGCTTGGCCAAGTGAAGCCCTCATCAGTGTAGCTACGACTATTTTACAAAATGATCCAAATTTCCCGACACCTGCAACGATTTCGAAAGATAATCTCATAGAATCAGTAGCGTTCATGTGTAAGGAAGTACATCAGTAAGCAAGTCATTAAGCAGAAATCTTCGAGTAGCAGCTGAAGAGAAAAGTCTATAACACACCTAAATCGTATTTGGATTTGATTAAACTCTATCAGAATGCACTTGCTGATAAAAGAGGAGAACTCATGGGAAATCAGCAGCGACTTTCATCGGGTTTGACTAAATTAGAGCAAGCTAACAAGCAAGTAGCGTAGCTTGAAATCGATTTAACTTTGCTGAAACCTTAATTGGAAGAAAAGACGGTTATGGTTAACTTAAAACTAGAGGAAGTCAACAAAGATTCATAAATCGCTTCCGAAAAGGAAGTTGTTGTCTCAGAGGAAGCAGAGAAAGTACAGAAATAAGCAGATCGTATTTAAATGATATCCGATGAAGCAAATGCGGAGCTAGATAAAGTTATGCCAGAGTTGAATCAAGCAATGTTAGCTGTTCAAAATCTCGATAAAGCAGCACTCAGCACACTTAAAACAATGACCAATCCTCCACAATAAGCACCTGTGACATTCGAAGCAGTCTGTGCGCTACTTGGGTACATAATTTAGATTCACCAATTACATTATTACCAGACTTATTTTATTAATAATTTCTCAAAAAAAAAGTTAAGAAATATTTTCATATTTTTTACTAAAATCTTGTTTGCTTATGTTAAGAGAAAAGAAATCCGATTGGCCATCAGCAAGAGTGCTACTCAATGATGTGCCTAAGTTCATCGATAAAATGGTAAACTTCGATAAAGACAACATCCCTGATGATAGACTCAAGAAACTCAACAAAGTGCTAATCAAACCAGAATTTAATCTAGAAGATATCAAGAAGAATTTAAGTTACGCGTATGGTCTGGCATCATTCTGTTAAGCCATGAAAACCTACGCTGATGTTAACTCTAAGGTTAAACCCAAGAAAATGGAAGTTGCAAGACTCGATGCAGAATTAAACACAGTTAAAAAGCAGCTCGATGAAAAAGTTGGAGAACTAAACAAAGTCAAAGCAAAAGTCTAGAAACTCCGAGATGAAACACAAGCGATGGTCTAACAGCGTGATGAATTAGAAGCAAATAAAGAGCTGACTGAATAGAGACTAGATAGAGCATCGAAATTAATTGTGCTCACTGCAGGAGAAGCGATTCGTTGGAAGGAGACAGTCTCGAGATTAGCAGGTGAAATCGAGAATCTCTTTGGAGATGTATTCTTATCTACAGCTTAGATTTCATATAACGGTCCATTCACAGGACTCTACAGGCATGAACTCATCGAAAACTGGCTTAGTCTTATCAAAGATCATACCATACCAACTTCAGAACATTACAGTTTAGTGAAAACTATGGGTGATCCCATGCTGTTAAGAGAATGGATCATGCAAGGATTGCCAAGTGATCAAGTGTCGCAAGATAATTCGATATTCGTTACCAAAGGATATAGATGGCCTCTGCTGATCGATCCTTAACTCTAAGCGAACAAATGGATCAAAAACAGAGAGAAAATGAATAAATTATCGATTTTGAAATTCAACAACCCGAAATTCCTGAATATTATTTAGTCGCAAGTTTCCAATGGCTATCCTGTGCTGATTGAAGATGTTGATGATAGTTTAGATCCCGCTATTGATACAGTTTTAGCAAAAGCATACTATGAAGCAGATGGTCGATTGTTGATAAAATTAGGAGACAAAGAAGTTGGTTATCACACTGCATTTTAACTTTACATGACAACGAAGAAGCCTAATCCTAATTATTTACCTGAGATTTTCATCAAAGTTACAGTCATCAATTTCACTGCGACATTCGAGGGATTAGAAGATTAGCTTCTCGCTGATGTCGTGAAAAACGAAAAACCCGAAGTCGAACAATAAAGGGATGAGAATGTTCTCAATCTCGCAACGTATAAGAAAAAAATAATCTAATCTGAAAAAGATATTCTGCGATTACTTGCGGAAGCAAAAGCTGAGAAGATTCTCGACGATGTGAATCTGATTGTGACACTGCAATCAGCGAAAGAAATGGCTGAAGAAATCAATAAGTAAATTATTAAATCTATGGAAATTGAAAAGGATATTGAAGAAATACGTAATTCTTATCGAAGTGTCTCGATTAGAGGATCAATTTTGTTCTTTGTCATCAAAGATCTGTCCCTAATCGATCCAATGTATTAGTATTCTTTGCAATACATCTCGAAGCTATTCAATCTTGCAATGTAGAACACCAAGAAAGCAGATGATTTCACAACTCGATTGACATATCTAATAGATACAATTACTAAGACAATCTACACAAACGTTACAAGAGGACTGTTTGAAAAAGATAAATTAATCTACTCATTCTTGATCAGCGTATCAATCAACAAACATGCAAGTATTTTAGATGAAACTCTCTGGGGATTGTTCCTAAGAGGAGCGGGTGTGTTTGATAAATCAAAACAACCTGCGAACCCTGATAAAACATTCATACAGCCGCTATCATGGGATCTAGCTTATTGTTTAGAACTGAATTTCCCAGAAATCTTCAAGGGATTCACGAAGCATATTTCAACGAAAGTTGCACTTTGGAAAGACTACTTCTCCAGTGAAGATCCCAACAATGAGAAACTACCTGAAGAATGGAACACCAAGGTACGCATTTTAGTGAAATTATTCAAAATTTTACAAATAATTGCTGATTGTAGTACCTTGATTTTTAATAATTGATTTATTCTCTTTTTTTTGTAGTTGGATGAATTCTAGAAGATGGTAGTCTTGAAGCTCTTCCGTCCTGAGAAAGTAATGTTTGCAGTTAGCAATTACGTACAGAGCTATTTAGGCAAATTCTACGTAGAACAGCCAAGTGTCACAATGGAAATCATCCATGCAGATTCTGACATTTAGACTCCTATTATTTTTGTGCTGTCTCAAGGTGCAGATCCAACTACTTAGATTTTGAGTTTTTCAGCATAGCGAGAGATGAATGACAGATTGAAAATTATCTCCTTGGGTTAAGGCTAGGGAGTTAAAGCTGCTGCGTTAATTGAGGAAGCTAAAAAAGACGGAAATTGGATTTGTCTTCTGAATTGCCATCTTGCTAGAACTTGGATGCCTGATCTTGAAGTAATTGTTGATAATATTCCAGAATGCGAAAATATCCATACTGATTTCAGATTATTCCTCACATCCATGCCTGCTAGCTATTTCCCTGTGTCGATCCTACAAAACGGTATTAAAATCACAACTGAACCTCCTCGAGGTCTCAAAGCGAACCTTAAAAGATCTTGGGAATCAATTTCAGATGAATTCCTAAATGGTTGCACTAAACCTAATGTATTCCATAAACTCACATGGGGACTTACATTCTTCCATGCTATTGTGTAAGAACGAAGGAAATTTGGTCCTTTAGGTTGGAATATTCGATATGAGTTCAATGATTCTGATCTGGAGACATCAACTACAGTTATGAAAATGCTGCTCAATGAATAAGAACAAATCCCATGGGATGCATTGCTGTTTGTCACAGGTGAAATTAATTACGGAGGTAGAGTCACTGATGATTGGGACAGACGATGCCTCAAGACTATTCTCAAGAAATTCTATGTCAAAGAAGCACTTGAAGGAGAATTCACGTAACAAACGAATATTTTTTAATTTAAACTCAAAAAGTATTTATGAAAATTTTCTTTTTTGCTTTTGTTCAGATTCTCTGATTCACCAGTCTACAAGCTGCCACTAGTTGCCGATGTGAATACGTACAAAGAATATATTGAAAGTCTCCCTTTAAATGAAGATCCTTCAGTCTTTGGTATGAACGAAAATGCCAACATAGCATATTAAGCTTAGGAATCGAATAAAATGGTAGAGACAGTCTTATCAATCTAACCTCGTATGACAGCAGCAGGGGGAGGTAAAACGCCTGATTAGATTGTGCTAGATCTCAAGAAAAGTATCCAAGAATAGACTCCAAATTTGATGGTCAAAGAAGAAGGTAATAAAGATCTTTTTGAAACTGATGACAAAGGTCTTATCCCATCACTTTCCACTGTGCTACTTTAAGAAGTCTAAAAGTTCAATACTTTGCTCACAGTTATTACTAACACACTGAATGATCTTGGAAAAGCTATCGACGGAGATATTGTTATGTCTTCAGATTTAGATGAAACTTACAACTCACTGCTGAATAATTAAGTCCCAAAATAATGGGAAAAAGTCGCTTATCCTTCATTGAAGCCCTTAGCATCTTGGATAATAGATCTTCGAGAACGTGTGTAGTTTATGTCGAAATGGCTGAAGGAAGGATATCCTATGTGCTACTGGATCAGTGGTTTCTTCTTCCCACAAGGATTTATCACAGGTGTTTTGCAGACACACTCGAGAGGGCATTCAATTGCTATTGATAAACTTCTCTTCAGCTTTAGAGTACTCGAAATGGATAAAGAAACATGCCTTGCAAAACCTTCTGTAAGTTTAACGATTTATCAAATAATTCTCAGATTATTGTTTTGAGATTTCAATTTTAGGTTATTTTTTCTTAAATAATTTTTTGGTTGAATTATTTTAGGATGGTGTCTACATCTATGGGTTATTCTTGGAAGGAGCCTAATGGGATAGGAAGAAAAAGTCTGTCCTCGATGCTTTCCCTGTAACACATTTTATAATATTCGAGAAATAAATAAACCGAAAGGAAATACAAATTGATAAAATGAAATAGAAAGAGTTAATTATGAAACTGAAATCAAAATGTTTTTCCTCTGCTGATTGCCTTTTATTTGATGTCTTTTTATTTAAAACTTAGAATCAAACAAGTTGTCTGATGCCGATGATTCATTTCAATCCTTCAGAAAACTATCAAGAGAGACCAGAAAATTACATGTAAACATAATAAAGAATTTTTCTTTTATTTAAAAATAAATAAGTTCTCCATTTCTTGGGAAAATACTCACACATTGTCATTTATTCTAAAGCTGCCCAGTTTATAAGACATCTGTGAGGGCAGGAGTCCTTTCGACAACAGGACAATCTACAAATTTCGTTCTCACAGTAGATTTACCATCCCTAGAGCATCTCCCAGATTTTTGGATTCTCAGAGGAGCTGCTCTTTTATGTCAGCTTAATTAGTGATCTCTGTTTTTGTTATCATCAACCAAACAATCAATTAACGTTTAAAGAGAAACTACATTTGTCTTGTTTTTTTTTGAAAGAAACTTACGCTTTAGGGTTTTACAACAAAAACAAAAAGGAGAAAGTGAAAATATTTTTTGTGATTGTATTTGAGTTTGTAATGTAGAGTGATCTGAAGAACTTTTTCTTTAATTTAAATTTTATTTTGGGAATACTAATACATTTATTTAAAGATTCGTAAAATTAGACTGATTGATAAACAAAAATAATAATTTAAAAACGAAATTTTGATTATTTGTTGGCTTTTCTTTTAAATATTATTTGGGGGAAAAGGGAGGGAAAATTAAAAAAAATATTTTATAAATTCTTATTGATTTCATCTAAAGAAGAGGGTAAAAAGATTAAAAACCCTGCAAAGTAGCTAGGAATTCAAAATATGAAATCTGATCGGGATTATATAAAACATTTTCAATAAAAATAAACAATCGAGCAATAAATCACAAAGAAAAAGCACACTTCGCATTCGCATAAATTGCTAAGCCAACATAGTCGCAGATTGCCAAAATATGGGTTCAAAAACAAATGAATCTCCTAGTAAGTGTGCGAATGACGAGAAATTCTATGAAGTTGAGTGTATTCGTTCTCATAAAGGATCAAAAACTAAGAGATTGTATGAGATAAAGTGGAAAGGTTATCCAGAAAGTGATAACACATGGGAACCAATGTAAAATCTCTAAACCATGTTGAAGCAAGTTGGTGAATATGAAGAAGGTCTCAAATTGAATAGAAGGACTGCAACTACGGCTGGATACAATAATTCAAAGAATTATGTTCATAAAATGAATTCACAATCGATAGTTAAAAAAGCTCAAAAAAATAAGTTTCTGTTGCTATAAAAAACTAAAAAAACACAGAAAAACAGCAGAAAGAAACCTGGAATTTAAATTCATAAAGAAGTTCCTCCCTGCGGAAAAAAATAATTTGAAGTTGATCAGTCAAAGACGGGTTCCTCTGAAGCAAATAATGCACAATAAGACATTGAAGAAAACTAGAATAAAAATGATAATTCAATGGAGATAAATAAATCAACTCATCACTAAGATGAAGATGATAATGCCATGAAGTAAAAATTAAATACTTCAAGGGCAATAATCGTTATCCACAAAAGAAAATAATGCTAAGCTGATTCTGATATGAATAGTCCTGTCATAAGAAAAAAGATAAAATACACTGAAATTATTTAAAATGAAACTACTTCAAAGAATGAAATTAGTGAAACTACTCAAAAAAATAAGCTTACGTCCATTCCTTCAACAATTTTGCCTATTCAAGAAACAGGAAATTAGCAGTTAGATGAGGAATTAAGCTAACTGTTTCATCCTCCTTAAGATGGCAATGAAAGTTAATCTAAAAGAGTTTTTCCTAAGAAACCATACTTTAAAGTGGAAAGATCACTAACAAGAAAGAAATAAAGTACAGAAACTGAAATTTAGCATAACATAAATACTGTTTAATTAGGTCCTGAATCACTAATTGAAAAAATCTAGCCTTCTATGCTCGAATCATATCCTCAATCAAATTTAGATAAAATGGAAGATATCCTCAAACAAATTGAGTCTCTATTAAATAGTTAAATTTCACATGAAGAAGGCAAAACAACAATCGAAATAGAACCAAATTATGATGATAATAATGAGAATATCGATTTAAATAAAATAAAAAAATAAAGAATCTAACCAGAGTTAATAGGAAATCCTTTGATATTATTACCTGAATTACAACAAATAAGAATTGAAAGTGAGTTAAGAATAGATGATAGGAAAATATCAATTGACAACAATAATTTGAAGACTAGTGAAAGGTAAGAACGAAATCAGGTTCACTTAGATGATGGGAAGGATCATGAAGATGATAATGAAAGTAGTAATATCTTAATGAAGAAAAAGAAAATGATCACTGCTGATTAAGATTCTTCGAGTTAACAATTAGAAAATGTTAATTTAAGTAGTTAGATTTAAGGAAATGTTGAACCGTAGGTTCCCAATCCAAGCCAATACTAAAATATCACAGAATCTGATAATCTTGGCAGTTCAAAGGATATTTAAAGCCAGCTTATTCACCCAGAAATAAAATCCAACACAGAATTGAGTGTGATTTCTCAGAAAAAACCTCTTCAGGAACTTGTAAAATCTAATGGAAACTGCTCAAAGTTATAGAGTATGCTAGATTAAAAGCGAGAACAAGGAATCACGCAAGACAGAAAGAATAAACTGTAAATGATGCTTGCAAACCAGGAGATAAAAGAGCCGATTTAAAAAAGATAAAAGCCTGAAATATAATTAGAAAATGAGAGATTATATAAATTGTTAAGCCGAGAATCTGAAAGGTACCATATGGAGTTAGTAGCAAATAGTCTTAGAAAAGATATTGAGGGCTATGACTATGATGGTGATATATTAAATAGCTCAAATGAAAAAAAATAACGAAATAAAGGTAAAACATTTGATACCTCATATGATCTATTAGAATACAAGGAGTTAAGTGAGCAAAACATAACAGAATTGAAAAATAAAGCAAAAATAGACTTTTTAACTAAATTAGAAAATTAGATTCACCAAGACAGATTCTTGTCTGCGAAAATTAAAGAAAAATTATTCCTCAATCTTTCATTTCTTTCCCTTGACTTCAAATAAATCAATAATCATTAAATGCCTTTCTCAAATCCCAAGCAGCCGACACATTAAGCTACTCATTCATCATTTTCTTCTCTTTCATACTAGATCAAAGGGTTCAGTATTAATCAGAGCTCTTAGAATTGTTGTTTCTAACTCGATGAAAAAACTGCTAGCAATTGTATCTAAAAATATAATATACGTATTGCTGAAACAAGTAGTTAAGATAGTTTGCAAAAAGACGATTAGAAATCAGGAGAATAGAGTATCCTGTTTGAAGAGTTTTTTTAAACGCAATCGGATACAATTTCAAGGTAAGAATAGATTCTCAAGTAACGTAATAATTTATTTAAGAAACCAATAAGTTCTACATAAAGTGGTAGCCTTAGTAAAAAGAAGGAATTAATAGTTGAAAAGGAAAGCTCTAAATTCTACTTTCCAGAAGATAGCTAGCAGTTTATCATAATAGATGATTCAAATGAAACTACAAATAAATAGCAGAAGTAATATTAAAGTTATGAATATTCTAAAAGGATACCAAATGAGATTAATTCGAGCAGATAACAATTTATTTTGTTAGAAGAGAATGACGAAACGAATTAGCTTAATAACAAAGAAAGGGATCAAAACTCAGATGAAATAATTGAGGCTTAGAAACAGTCAATGGAGGTTAATAATTCAAGTATTTCACAATAATATGACATGCACAACACACTACCTCTTTCATCTTTTTATAAGGTTGCACCCTTAGATCCAATGAATTCCTTGTAATTTACCTGCCACAAAGAATAAAATGAGCTAAATTTGAATGAGCTTATCACTCCATTATTTTAACAGAACGAAAAATAAAAATGTTAAAATCAAGAGGTCAGTTAAGATGAAATAATAGAAGTCACAATTAGTTAATAAGGAAATTTACATTAATAAGAGATACCTGATTCAACTCAACAAGAATTATGTTATTCAAATGACAACAACATAAATTAATTTTCTTAAGATCAAGATAATTAACAAAATGATAGTAGTATTCCCTCGACAGACTAGCAATCTCCTAGAGATATTTTAGCTCGTGTTCAGGATGAAATTGAAGAGAATTAGTCATTGAACAGTATCTCACTAAATCAAAATATTCCGTAAAACCTTATGGACTAATAAATGGATTGTGAGAAGCCTATTGAGTTTGAAATATTAGAAAAGGATAATAGCCAAGCGAGGAAGTAATTCATTGAAGAGATTCACTTTCATGAAGAATTAAATCTTTCAATTGGAGAAGATAACGATTGCAAAGATAAAGAAATTCACAATCTACTACTGGATTAGTAATAGAAAAATAGCCCAGAAATAGCTACACCTTCACTGCCATAAGAGAACCCTAAGGAATAAGATATTAACGGTTAAAAGGGTTAGTTTGAGTTGCCTTCTCAATCTTCAATCTCTAGTAGTCTTCAAAACAGAGTGAATGATCTGTAAACTGCCTTAGGGGATATTCAAGGCTTAGCTAACTTTAAAGTTGATTTGCCTCAGTCAATCCTCTCTCATATTGTCTTTCAAGGATAGGTATTTTTCAAAGTCTCATGGAAACCGAGATTGAAAGGTAATAATAATATTGCTGTCTAGATGATGCCATCTTATATTGAGTAGCTGAAACTTCAGTAAGTTCATACTAAGTTATTAAATAAATATATCATAGACACGCTCTCAACACTGACAAGATAGAAAAGAGAGTGATTCTTAGGATATGCTATTTGTTAGACACATAAATAAAACAAAATCCTAGTAATCAGCATTTCAAATAACTGATATTATTGACTGCGCTTTATGAAAATAAAATGTAAGAAATATAATCCTGAAAAGTTATTAGTAGGTTTGGAGGTCACACATACATAACTGTTAATATCTTCGAAATTCATTAACGTGTTTACCAATTTCATGATGAAAAATTTAAACAAAATAAATAAAAAATAATCTATTTTATTTATTTGAAAGAAATTTGGTAATTTCTATTTTTAAAGAAGAAAAAATCATTAAATATGTTTTTACTTTTAAAATAAAAAAATGTGATTGTATTATTAGTATTTCATAAATCTTGTAGACGCCCACACAGTCTATTCCCACAAATAATATCTAATTAATATGCATTCGCTGATACTTTAGAAATACCCTAAATTATTAAGAAACTCAATTACACCAAGATTATATTGATTATTTTTTAATCTCATGGATAAATTTAGTTCTCGTTTAGAAAGCATGCACTTTATATGAATTTTGCACAGTAAGTTGCAGTGCATTGAATTTGCTGAGTCTTAGATAATTTCTTGATAGTTTTGATATTTTATTGTTTTTTTTTGAATTTAAAATAAAAAAGTAAATCAGATGATTTGGTTGTATTAATAAAAACTGTAAACTAAAAAAATAATAATACTAAAAATGTACAAGATGGAAACAAAAATAACAAAGATTCCTTCTATTTTGCAATTTGAAAGTCCATCTCAAATTGAAACAGAAAAAGCATATAATGAAGATATTATTTTTTTTTTGATCAGAAAGAAATATTTAATTTCTTATTAGAGACACGCACACATTTTGCTTTTTTACTCTTGGAGACACACATTAGTCGCTATTATAACTTTATTTGGATTATTGTGTCATTGAAATTGTAAAAAAGGAATCAGATTCGAAGAACAGATAATAAACTTTAAGAAAAACTTATCTAAAAGCAAGGAGAATAAATAAAAGAAAACAAATTGTACATCTATCAATATGTCAAAAGAAGAACTTTACGAATAGTTTATCTTAGCTGAATCTAAAAAGGATTTCATTACGACTCTCATCCCTGACTCTGAGAGTGCGCTTTACTTTACAGTTCTCAATGAGCTCAACACCCAGTCAACTCTATCAGAAGATACATTGAAAGCACTTGGTAAACTTCAAGACTCTAAATCAACTAATAGACACCAAGGTTATGGCCTTCACAGTCTTGATTTCCTACGCATCTTGAGGACTCTCGATTCAGTTGCCAGCTCACAAGCCTAACGTGATAAAGCCCTTGAAGATCTTAAACATTATTTTGCGTAGATCAAGTTCAACGCAGCCAAGCCTTATGTAGTCCCTCAAGTGAAGGCATCAGGAGAAAATGATTCAGCTGTAAATAAACAAAACTAAGCTGAAAGTGTACTCGACAATATGATTCTTAATCTTTAGAATTATTTGAATCTTGCATACACAAACTTGCATAATCTCTAGGCGCTCGCTCCATAGTTCTTCTACAGCCTTGATCCTGCAAGACTCTTGAAAGAAGCAGCTTCATCTAAAGACTACCACAAGATACTTGAGACATTTCTTTCCAATGTGCCTTGCCTCCATCAAGTCAAGGATGTCCCTTTGATTTACAAAGCCCTCTATGAGAATTACAAGTCTCGAAAGCAGATTTATGATTTCAACCAAGCAGGATATGACCGTCTAACTATCGAGCAGCTCTCCAAATTAGGAATTGTAATGAAAGCAGAGGTCTTTGAGACAGCAGAGTTCCAACTAGCACTCATCAAAAAATAATTCTTTAAGGTATTAGAAATATCTTTTGAAGATCAGAAAGGGGAAAATTTAATTAATTGATGGGATTTTTTCACCCCCTCCCCCACCTTCATTTTCTTGGATTCAAGTTATCTCCCCAAATGAAAGACCTAATTAAATCTTAATTTTTCATTGCTAAATACATTTTTCAATTTGATAGGATTTAAGCCAGTTTAAGTCGAAGAGTCTCACCCAACTTAGCAAAGAAGAAAAAATCAATAAAAAGAAAGAATACTCCAGAGTCTACGAATGGACCAAGACCAACCTTCCAAAGAAGCTCAATTCTCTTTCTGGTCTCCTCAGATAAGAACTTGCTCTTCTTAATCTTGATCTTGAAGTCTACGATCAAGAGAGTTTTATTGATTACATCCAGAACCCTCCATTTGTTGGATCGTAAGATTATTAAATATTTTAGTTTTTTTAATTTTCTGACATACTTTTTTCGTCTAAAAAGCTCATTCTCAACAGCAAAACGAGATTTATTTTAGAAGGAAAATATCTCTGGAACATAGAACTGGAACAGTGTGTTTGAATTCGAAAGTGTCAACTCAAACAAATAGACTTAAATAATAGAATAGTATTTA
>Ga0302271_10003016_pt1 | contig 14616 bp, 12 predicted proteins | sample III_Bog_N1_1_FD_198767 | JGI IMG/M metagenome (GOLD analysis project Ga0302271, IMG submission 198767) | Peat permafrost microbial communities from Stordalen Mire near Abisko, Sweden - III_Bog_N1_1 | ecosystem: Environmental > Terrestrial > Soil > Wetlands > Peat | place: Sweden: Abisko... | reverse complement strand
AACATCCACATCTAGATTCTTCGAGTTCGTTATGACTCCAAATTCCAACATTATTGGAGGAACTAATAAATATGAACTTATATTAACATCAGCAATACCCTATCCTATGACTTCGGGGTCTACGATTTAAGTCCATGGAGTAATTTTTCCTTCAGAGCCTTACTCTTACAAGCTAGAAATGGCAACCTGCAACTCTTGTTCTTCACCCACAACGGGATACTTAGCATGGCAGCATGCGTACTTCCCAATTTATGGTGTTCCGTTCACTAACTTCGAATTAGTCTCGTTTATCACAATTGCAGGTGAGTGGAACATCTTCACTATAGATATCACGCTGTCGCAAGCAGTTGTTTATGATGAATAAAGATTAATAGTTGAGTTACCAACAACGAACTTAGCCAAAACATAGACATTATTTGCTGAAGATGCTGGATTTACATCCTTGAACAATCTAGATTAGATTCCCTGTGATATCCTCTAGATTTTTTCCCCACCTCCACCTCCCCTTACATTAACGGATTAAACTGTTACTTGTTACTTACTTAAAGGTAGCAAAACAGCTGGTGTGCCTGTGAAATATGCCTGTGAGTTCTCTAAAACGATGTCAGTGGGGGTTTAAATAAAATTAGCTTTTCAAGTAACAAATCCAACTACGTTTGGATTGTTCATCCCAGTCTAAGTGTACTTTGAACAACTAACTCTGACAACACTCACATCTACTCATGGTCCTACAAGAATGAACCAATGGCAAATCGCTGAAAACGCATTCTACACTAATCCACGTATATTTCTTTATTTTTTAAACTATTTGCATTAACATTATTTTTGTTTCCTAAAATCTCCTTCTAGCAACATTGAACCCAGCGATTGTTTTCAATGCAAACTCCAACATCCATTACTCCCCTGGAAACACAGATTGTGATACATTGACTAAAGTTGTTGTTGAGCTTCAAGACCTCTCGAGTACTATGACCTATGCCCATCGTGATGCCTATATCTTTAAGTTAGACTCAGCTCTCCCGCTGAATGATGATGAGAACATCCATGAGTTTCCAAGCACTCCAACAAGTACTATTGCTATTCTTGTCACTTGCAAGGCAATTATTGCGTTTCCATCAGCTGTGACTTCTCTCTACAATAGCATTAAAATCACAACGAATTCGGCAGTCCTCCATATTCAGTCCTACATTCCACAACTTCCATTTACAGATAGGGGTATGACAGGGTATGCCTGTTTTGTCAAGGATCGAATCACATACAAGCATATTCTATAGCTAAACTATCCCGTAGTAACCCCTCAGTTTATAGATCAAATACAAGTTTTTCCGCATACAGCTTCGATCGACCTCGATGTTGACACCAGGCATCTTTACGGGGCATCCACACCACATCTGTATGTCTCCACAGACAGGCAAGACTATGTCTTCAAAGTAAATAAACAAAAATAAAGGGATAAAAAATAAAATTAAAAAAAATTGTAGTCCCCTTGAACTATTTCCAAGTTTTACTCTTGATTTATTCCAAATTAGGTTAAATTTACGAAATGGGAACTCGTTAGAAAAGTTGCTGTGGTATTTGATGTTTAAAACTGGAAGTATAACAAATTTTCAAGTTGCCAAGAAGAAAAGGATTCTTAAGTTTAGATTCTCACTTGTTGGCTTGATTATCATGCACCCACTGCTATCATTTGGATAGTTCCTGTAAATAAATAAAAAAACAGTTGAGATATTCTTTTTATTATCATTCTACTTTTCTACAACAGATCCCTACTTCAGGATCACTGACCATGATATTCTCAACTAACTACAATGCCTTTCAGCCTATTTAATCCACCATCAACTCAGGTGTCACAATTGTACCTCCGCCGACTGCCCCGGCATTAGATTCAGATTACTTTTCAAATTTTGAACTACCCCTGTACATCCCAAAGAACTTTTTCAATGTCAAAATATACGGCTCAAATGTTGATCATACAGTTATGCCGGCTGGATACAACAATGATTGTGCATGCTTTATATCGTAATTTTAATTGACAACAGCAACTACTCTCTCAGGGACAGGGAGATAGAATTATACTATTAATACAATCACATATAATTAAAACCTCGAACTTAGCTACTACAACGATCAACCAACTTACAGAGTATGGTACCCCTTCCACAGGTACAAATCATAATTATGTCACATGAATTTTTCAATAGCTAGCCTCTTTTCTTTCTTCTTAGATACATTGACACAATAGTCCTCTGTGACCCTGCAGATCGAGCCCCTATTCGCTTTGAAATTAAGCTTTTACCTGCTTAATACCCTGGCGTTGGGACGACTTGCACACTAGTTCTCAATTACGGTAGCAGCATTGTGATTCCTGCTGAGGTTAAGATGACCGATTCAATAAAAAATAGACTCATCTGCTATGTTCAAGATATCAGAAGTGAATGCCATGATAATTCAAGCACCCAACAATTAACGATCAAATTCGTCATGGGACCGACTCTCCCTTACTTGTTTGTGTATGTTACCACTACGACTGATGAAGACATCACCAAAGATGGAGTCATCTACACTGGGTTAGATAGTAACAATATGAATGAAACTAAGGGGGGGGAAAACATTAAATTTTTTTCATTTTTAAAGGTTACATGCAATGGAAGTTTACATTAAATGCCTTTTCTGGATATACTAGTTACTTCGCAGCTAAACTCAAAGCTATCTCTGCAGCTTGCCCTTATAAGACTATCTATAACTTGTTAATTTATCAAACTAATACCATTCCTATCAGTAGCACCAGGCAGCTAATAATCTTCCAGCTCACTTTGTCTTTGTTTCTCAACAACACCATAGAAATCGGTGGTTTTAGGATTAAGATTCAAAACCGTGATGAAAGCTACAATATCCTCACTGATAAAGAAGTCTTTTTGAATATCGAAAATGGCGGCAGCTACCCTTGCACCAGAAACGAAGGTAATGCATATACTTAGGTTCAGTGCATGCTCGAGCGGGACCCCAATTTAGAATACACTATTATCCATGTATTTAATATCGATCTCGTCAAGAGCCTAGAGATTCTGAGATTCGTCATGAAAATGCCACTAGTTAACTATTTCCCAAGAGTAACCATAGAAGCTAGAGGAGGCTATAAGACATTTGACAGCCCCTATGGAAAGGATTATCTAGGGGAGTTCTCCACCCAGCGGCTAGGTACTTACTCAGGAAACTGTAATGGGCCCCCTCCAAATTTCTCTTTATCTTACCCAATTAGCCCACCAAATCTTGGGAACAATAGATGCTAACTAACTCCTTCTTCTCCTCCTCCTTTTCCATCTAAATACATACTATTCTCGAACCGACTTGATCAAACTGGATACTATCTCTTCCCATCAACTTGTTATAAATCTAGTAAAGGATCACTGATTCTAGAGGTGTTGTTAAGAGGTAAAAAAAGATGAAATCTTTGGACATTATTCTTTTTATTTTTAATGAGTTTTTGTTGTTGTAAATATTATTTCTTTTGTTCGAAACAAAGAAAATAAAGATCCCTTTGACATGTGCGAATACAAAGGCATTTAGGAAAACTTCGCGAATATGGATTGCTCTCCGTTTTCAAATTTAGTTTCTTGCTCGATTAGAATATTTGTCCAAGAAGAAGGAGAGGATCCAAGCTACTTCAAGAAACTGTATATCTATGTTGAATTCATTTCGCTTGAAGCATACTCCCCCACGGATCTTTTCAGGTATCAATTAATATTTCTTTGTGATTTGCACTATTAATCACTTTCTTTACCATATTTTCTTAATCTTTTATCTTTTTTTTCTTCTAACTCTCTTTTAGCCTTCCTCTCGGTATATTGTAATGCAGAAACACAGGGAAGCAGCCTAGTGGTAATTATCGCTTCACTGGAACATGGACATGCGGAAATCCTGGAATTCCGACCCCAACATGCTGTAACACAAACTACATGCATTAGCTAATTAATTACGAACCCTGCTATACCAACAACATCCCTGATGCGACCTGCAATCCCTTAACGATCGTTGCCACTACTGGTAGTTATTACTTCGATACCCTTCTGGGTAAATCAAATTACTCTGCATTCACTAATATGATGGGATCTTAATTCGAGTAAGATGACTCCTATGCTGGTACATCTATCTCACAAAATGCAATCATCCATCTAGGCCTTCGAGACTTTTTCTCTGCGTACACTGCAATCAATGGCATTGCCACAACTACCATAAAGGGGAAATATTACTATTCCCTAGCATTGGAAGTCACTTATGTGTCCAATTCCATCACTTTACAAACCAACTGTGAAGTCATGGGTGGAATCAGCAACTGGGATAGACTCTACTACACAGAGGAAATATTAAAATGTAATAAGTATTCTTCATCGACGCTCTCATCCTACTATTTAATAAATAATTTCAGCTCGTTTTCAGATTTATTCCTTTAAGTTCGCTTATAAATCGCGAATACAGTAAACACTGGCTTGCCGAAAATATCCTTCTTGATCTATCTCTATTAATACCCGCTTAACGTGGGAACTACAGTGACATTTGCCCTCAATGAGCCAATCTTCTACTATCCAGTTACTGTCTCTGCAGATTACCCTACATGGTTAAGCAACCCCGCTCCATACAATTCACCTTTCTCTTCTGGATTTGCCACGAGCCTGAAAGTGACCCCTGGTGCGATCCCTGGAATTGCTGGAACTGGTGGATTGATATAAATTGACTTAACGATACTTGACAATGTAATTTATTTAACAAAAAGATGATATTCATTCTTTTTTCCCTGAATTTGCTTTTGAAATCCATAGTTTCCAAAACCCACAAATTCTTTGCAAACTTCCTCAACTACTATTACCATTGTATTATAAGCAATTGCAGGAGAGAGTCTTGGCGTAAATGATTCTGTAGCCTTTTCTTTAACCTCTATTTCAAATATGGGTTCATGCTTTACACCGATTGCCGTTGGATTATCAGTGATTTCCTTGACACATTAATTTTCATTTGGCCCATCGGGAACGGCTACTGCCTTATCGTGCTCTGATTTACGTACTTTTCTGAATAATAATTAGAATATTTTTTATCCAAAACAAATAATTTCCATTTAATTTTTCTCTTTTTGCACTTAAAGTCAAGCAAGCAGGTAGCAGCGGTAGCACATTGTTCTCCTTCTAAGTTACAAAGGACTATTATTTCACTAAGAGAGAATGGAATTTCTTCATCATTGCTGATACCGCTATTTATCCTACGAATTGCTGTCCAGCGACACTCTATTACAGATAATATTACAAAATTAAACTCCAGAGCTCCTAAGACCCTGCCACGAACTACCCATATAGCCTCTTAGCGACTTCTATCACAATGAAACTTCTTAGCTATTCCCCTAATGTTCTCACTGAAATCCTCCTTACCGTCACGAATCCATATTATATGATTGGCGAGAACCGCGGCCATGTGCTTATCATCGACTCAGTTACATAGCAAAACCCAATAGAGCCGATTATCGACGATTAAATCTATTTATCAAAAGAGGAAATTGGATGTATATGCTATCTTTCTGCTGGAAATACGAAGATCGCACCCAGTGACGTTATGTGCATTCGAATTCAAAACTCTTCAAATTTCAACTTCTCGATTTAGATTTATTTCTTTGGAGCTTCCTCGATTCCCTTGTATTCAAGTTTCTACTGCTACATACCAGAATATAGAACATACACAACTGGCAGTCACTTTGAAGTCAAAATCATCGACTCATCACTTTATAGGAGTGTTAATGCCAAGCCCTAATACTAAGCGATAGCCTGGAACACTGAGATCATCTTGACACAAATAACCTCTCCTGCAACAGTTTCCACAATAACAATAGTTACTGCTCCTTCTTTCCCAGGCTCTCCACTTCTCCCAGTGATAACTAATTAACTTCTCGCTGATCAAACAATCGTTGCCATTACTGCTGGAACATACAATCAACCGTATGTTTACTTTAGAAGAACACTCTTTGGACCGACTCTCGATGATAGTATCTGCTCCAAATCCGGGGCATGGGTTTCCAGTAAATTCAAATATTATTTTTATTTATTTATTTCAAATTGTTTTCTATCCATTTTTCTCTATTTTTTATTATCCCTCCTTTATTAAACTCAGGTTATATCCGTACCTACTCTAAGCAAAGCTATGTAGCTGTTTGCTAAATCCTTTCGTCTTCTTCCATTGCAACAATTTACCTAGAACGTGACACTCTCTTGACTCCAACTCCTTCTCCATTTTATGTCCCCTACAGCATACCATTTACGTATTTGCAGCTACAACCTGTCTCTTCTCAAACCTCTACCTCTACTATTGAAGTCATCGCCAAGCTATCTACCCCATCGTAGTAAGTCACCAACGAATAGCAAGATCCTTTTACGCCACTGGATACGATTCTCTCACAAATGAACCCATATCCGTTTGTAGATATGAATATCAAGGTATTCAATCTCAACTCTGACATATCTACTGATAATTACATCCTGCATGCACTCACCTTCAGCATGAACGGGTTTTACAAGTTCGACAGGAACTACTTAACAAAAATACTCATCACCTGGATACCAATCCCTGCTACTCCAGTTTTACCCGTGTTTTCTGGACGTAATAATACTGATACTATTTTTATTTTTTTTACATGTTTCAAACCGAGTCAAGATCTCAAAGGAATCATTTGATTTTTTCTTTCCTAAAGATTGCTTTGCGATGTCCATGGAGAGAGAGTTTCTGGAGTCAAATTTGCCAAGTTAACACCCGGAAAACCCTCTTTAGCATGTCTGTCGTGTGTCGACGCTTAAATCAAAGATATTTATCGAAGATGAAATCTCATTTAATAAATCATACTATCTCAATAATACAATCTATCTCAATAGGAAATTTTATGTGTATTTCTCGATTCTCGTCCCCGTAGGTACATCTTCAATGTAATTCAAAGTTGTCTACTACGACAAATACAGGACTACTATTTCAAAACCTGACTGGATTTCAGCTTCAAGGACAATTACCTAGTATTACAATAATGGGTGCAATCCAACAACAAATTGCATTCTTCCAGTCAACACCCGCCCGTTTAAGCTCAATGCTAAGCGGTTCATGAGCGATCAATATGAATTCAGACTATTCTCATCTTAATAAGTAGGCTCACTATACGAATATATCAGGTAAATTATAGATTCATAAATAAAAATATTCATGCTAAAAAACACTTGGAATTTTAAAATATCTATGATAAATAACAACTGTTTCTTTGATTGTGACTTCACCTTCTTTAAAGGGTCCTTCACTAAGGTGACCAACTCGATTTCAATTTATATTCCTACACAACAATTATCAGACGATATGGATTCAATGGCTGTTCCCAAAATTACTCGTACACAATTAAGATTCTTTTAATTAAATCCTAAATCTTTATCCCTTTATACTTTCATTAAGGGAGCGCATCTGCTAGAGCATAAAAACTATCGATAAAGTCACTTCATCCTGCGATTCCTTTGATCCCTACTTTCTCACTGGGAAATATGATATAGAAGTTATCTTCATAAGGGACAGTGATACTTTGTTCGGCACTACCAAGCCACCTGGCTCTGCTACTACTCCCTTGATAAGAGTCATCGCCAATATTAACTAATATATCAATAATATTTATAATATGTAAGAATTCATGAATATTAGTGATCTTTCTTGAGAGTTTCTCCTCCCCTATTTTTCAGGTGCAATTTCTTCGACTAAGGCATCATCTACTATGATTAATCTAACAGCACATAAGCACAAGTTTTAGTGCTCAGTCATTTTTATTTCACAACTCAGACAGCTGGAGAGCAAAGTTCACTTTACTTTAGATTTCTGGTACAACAAGTGAATGGTAAGGAAAAGAAAAAGAACTATTTGTGTATTTCAATAACCATATTTTCTTTTTTTCCTTTTAATCCTCTCTCAAAGGTCAAGCGATAGTCCCAGAGTATCCGTCAACTTATTTCGAATTGATCTTCATTTAACTCTCTACAACCAATATCCCTACAACTTCATATATCTACACAAACTATGATATTATCTATTGCCAGATCCTAATAAACGACTAGATACTCTCAGGCACCACAGCTAGACCGTACGCCCCGAGATGCAGAGCATATGACGCAGATTGTAATGACATATTTTCCTTAGATTTCTAGGATTTGATTTGATTATTTCTTTCTTTTTCTCTTCCAAAATCAGATAAATCTACTGTTTCCCTGGTGATCAGAATCGAGGAAATCAACTTTAATTTATCCATATTGCCCACCTATATATATTCTATTTCTATCTCTCTGGACATCATTCTTCCTCCAGTACCATCTCCAGGTCCACCTCCAGTAACACCTTTTGCCTTCCCGAGTTACATTCCCATAGATGTGGAATTCAATTACTTTGCAGTAACAAAGCCATCACCTACTACATCAGATTGGTATTATGATTACTAAAAGTTCCATCTGTTCCTCACCGAATGTATCTTAGTCGATAACACCAACTCCGTTACAGCACCAACTTCAAGTAAGTTTTATCATATTTTTTTTGTTTCATAGTACGGAAACAATATCTCAAAACTACTACTGTCAAAAAGTGAGGATAATAATTGTTTTTGATGTCAAAAACAGGTGGAATATTTACATTCCCTATTTCCAAGAAATACCCATATGGAGCAGCCAACTAGAAGTTCTCTTGGTCCTTCAGCTGGCCAGATGCCACAACTGGGTACTAAGAGACGACCTCCTCAGGATAAAAGGTATCTCAAATCAATAAATCATTATCTTCGTTTTCTCCCAAAGCTAAGTTAATTTTCTAACTCTTCCTTCTTCTTTCTAGCTGCGATTGACCTTCATTTCTGGACTTGACTATGCTTCTGACAACTAGCTAAATACAATGATCTTCAAGTTCGATGGTGTGATTTAGACTCCCATGTGGTTTAATCTACCTTTGCAGTAGATATTCTTCTCACCACCAAACAAGCCTTTTCCCAGCACATTAGCACTGGATATTATTGCTGATGCTCCATGGGCCTTCCAAAGAGACGTCTATACTGCCAATCCTGCAATCACATTGGATCTCTTCAATGGAAAGACCAATACTTATAGCACTTCCAGATAAAAGCTCGATAGGACTGCTACAATAAATCAGCCAGCTTTTGGTGCTAATTTCGTCAAAAACCCACTGGACTTCTCCGTTCTTGATGTTTCAGTAAACTATTTGAAATCTTAGAACACTTAATTTATTGTATTTCTAACTGTTTGTGTTATTATTCATAGCTGGACTGCTTCAGTGATGGCATAGTTACAGTCTCACAGACAGTTACATTACGCATTCAGCTAAAGCCCATAAAATCCAGCTTTTATTCTCAGTCTATTTCTGATCTTTTTTCTTACTGGCATGTCAGCAAGATACTAGTTACATTTGTCTCAGGTATCTCATCCATTCAGAAATGCTATTTCATGACATCGACCAGATAAAAAGCTTCTTCCTTCTAATCTTGCTAAGTCATCGTCTCAGGTTCCACATACTAGCTCAAAATAGGAAGAATCAAAGATTATCTCAATCTCTAAGATTATTCTATCGAGTTATATGCTCAAGTAGTTATTTCAGCAGTACCTATTGGACCTATTGGATCTATTGGATCTATTGTCTACAATATCGAAGAATACGTGGATTTCCCTAGTACTGCAAATGATCTTATTTCTGGAGAGCTAATGAATTAAATCTACCATATCCCATAGTTCTCTTCAGCTGCTACGGTCATCACCCATAGCTTCATTGAGTAAAAACACACTCCATTGTACTATGAATTATATCAAGTTCAAGGATACGCCAATCACATAGCTGCCTTCTAGAGACTGCGAATCAGAGCATTTATCCCTACAAAAGTGGTTTATTCTGCCGCGAACTATTTCGAGATAACATTCCCAACTGGAATTCTCCCTGCAAATGCCTACCAGTAGATAAATACAGCTGAAGATCTCGAATGCTCGTTTCTGCCGTAGCTCAATCAGCTCTCAGATTTTGGTATGATTTATTAAAAATTATTTATCATCAAACTAATTTTTTTATTCTGCTTTTTTTCTCTTTTTTTCTTCTCAAGATCTTCAATAGTTGTCTTGGTGTTCCTTCAACGGTACCACATACAGGCTGTACGTTCCCATTCAAGAATTATAAAAAATGTAATACTATATCATTGACATATACGAGCGTTACACTCATTCTGGATTCTACGCTCCAACTTACTTCACATTCAATGAAATCATCTTATCTTCCAACGCAGTAGAATACGATACCATCCAATCATCTTGTCCGTAACTCTTCCCATCTAATCCTTTACTCTTTCCACTATCTCTAACATTTGTTACTCACTTCACTGTCACTCAAAACCATTATGATATGCTCACGATTAACTTCGTCCCTTCTACCACACTCACCTAAACAAACCCAACTGTTTCTTATGAATCTTTCGTACTCGTTGAACTTGAAGCACAATATTTCTTAGAAGCATTCGGCCTCACTGAATCTACAGGTGTTTATGCTACAGACAACATGAATTATGATATCATCAATGGAAGAAGTATCGATTGCATTCTGGAATAAGGTGGGACTATCCTTGAGTAACATAAATGTCTTATTCATTATGGTGAGTAAGGCTATACCAACGAACAAAGTCGCATACAAATCACACTTAATGAATTCATAAACCCCTTTATACCAGGTGTTAGCTATTAATTAAGGATCCCTCTCCTGAAAATGCCAAGCATTGAGCATACAGTTATTGATTTACAGCTGTCTTTTGTAAACATCCTTAACAATCAAAGAATCATCCAAGAAACTTTCCACTGGAAGAACTACATTTAAGTTGTCTTGGACTCATCAAGTTCCCTCGTTTAGAATACAGACTTTGGACTTGTGCAGTCATCCGTATAAACTACAACTGCTCTCTCCTTTTGGTTCGCGAATTCCCTAAATTTCATCTCAACATCCAACAATATGCTCCTGAAATTCGACAATAATCTCCTTGGGATTAAGTTAACCCCTTTAACTATCTTTCCTCCACCAGGATCACCTGGTTGCTACTACATTTGGTTTGATAATCTCAATTTAGTCTTCGTTTACTCTTACACTTGGCCAGTTGTCCCACCAGGTTCAGCATTTTCATGCTTTCTTCAAAACCAGGTGACATAATCCTATGTACTTAAATACGGGTTTAGATTTGTTTACGTCAACTCCATGACCACTCCAGAGGCTCTTTACAAGGGATTGTCAATGACTAATACACTGACACAGATAACATACAATACAGCTGTCATAGTTCTTGATTCTGGTATGACTTCTTAATTTAGTGTCAGCAGAAATTTCATAACCTTCAGAATTCCTGATATTGTCCCACAAAACAGTCGATTCCTAATCACTCTCCCAAGTAGTTTCATAGCTTATTATGAATCTTGTAGAGTTATTACTGGGTTACTTCTGCCAATTACCTCACCTGCGACTACAACTGACTTCACCCAAGGAAGGTTTTAATGTTAAAGATTAAATTTCTAGCAATATGTGATTTCAGGCTTTGCAGCGATTTCAGTAATTGGAAAATCAGTCACAATTGAAGTGTACCTGCAAGTAACACAGTACAATCCCGTTCCGAATTAGCCAACTATTACAGTTGATATTCAGAATATTTGTGCAACGAATACATATTGTGCAATTTCCACTGATTAGCTCTAGTATCCTTCTGTGTTGACAGGCTATGGGATGGAAGATCTAGATATCTCCAAGAAAATTGAGATTAAAGCGTTCTCAAAAGACTGGCAGAGGCTATCGTTTTTATTTAAAACTAGGAACATCAATATTCAGAGAAATAAACCAATCGGGGAACATTTATATTTAGATTTCCCACCTATTACCGGTGGACACAGTATTACTACTGACACAGATGCTGGTTTGTATGAGAAATACCATGAGTCTAGTCAGTTTGATATCCCATACATCGAAAGGAATTTCATTCAGCCGACTACAAATATCGTCATATCTGGCATACTGCAAACTCTGGATTTCTCATTTTACTTCGATGACCCATACCCAACTTCACAGACATTCTACGATATCCCAGCAGGCTAAGACACAACCGCGTATTTAGACTCTGATAAAGTCGAACCAATAACCTCAGCCAGCGTAGAAAGAAAAGCTGTGAACATCCCAGTACCTGGGTATTATGTGTTATAGCTGAGTTCTTCAGCAATATTAGGAGTTTCTTATGAGCAGCGATACAATGAAATCTTCCCTTTGCCTCGAGAGGATATAGTGGATACCTTTCGAATCACTCCTTTGACTACTCAAGCAGCTCAACGGACAACACTAATCCTCGATTTCTAAATGATTGACTACACAGCTAATGCTGGAGATGAAATCTGGATTGAATTCCCAACTTATGATGGACTCTACACAGTCTTCGCTGAAGATCTTGGCCTCGGTATGGCATCTACGGATACCTTCAAGCAAATTCAATGCAGCATCGCAATTGCCTTAGTTCCAACTTACCCAAGTTCAATAGACGTATGCTATCTCCACCGAGGAACCTCATTAACTCAGTCTTCTCCTGCAACCATTAAAATCATCTTAACTTCCTAGATCAATCCAACAAATTACATAAGTATCATATTACCTTATATTCTTAATCCATCCCTTCCAGGTTAATTCGCTGGATTGACTCTCAAAATCATGACCAAATGCAGTGACCATGGCTTATTTCTTTGTACTCTCTACTAAGCTTAACACGACTACTAAATAACTATCCCCTTAGCAGCTTCATCCAGCAACTCTTGCAGCTACTCCACTGGATTAACTGTGAATATTACGCCAGTTCTTACAAGCTAATCTATCACAGTTAACATTCCAATCAGTGCCACTGTCGTCAGCATCACTTTAATAACCAACGATTATGTCGTGTTTATATACCCAGCAAACCATTATATGGTTCCAGCATTATGCTAGTCTGCTGTTGGTAACTGTCTTGTCTACAGCGATTACAACATGGTAAATTTAAATAGAAAAAATGGGTATTTTTTAAATTCTTATTTGTTTTCCCTTGAAATTAACTGTTTTTTGGGTTTTTTAGGTTTTGCTGTAATTAACAACGACAATCACTTTTTCACCTTTTTTCGTATTCTAATTGAGCTTAATTCAGAACGGAATCTACCTCTCAGCAAGCTTAACCCTCAGCTAAATGCAAGTGTTTATTTATCATGATTTTGAGACTTTATTTGAGAACACCTGCGATATGGGCTATTATCATCATTTTTTGCCATAAATAGGTACCTAAAATAATCAAAACTACAAAATTTAAGAATCAAATTCATAAAATTTTACATATTAAACTTAACAGACACTTAAATCTTTCTTTTTTAACCTGTTAAATATGATTTTTTGCTTTTAGCTACCTGCGGTACTTTGACAAACACTTAGACCTTAGTGAATACTTCTCTCTTCCTTTTAGAGAACTACGTGAATGTCGCTAAGCTAACTGCTTACGGCATGTATATCAACCAATTCATGGACACTTATCGCATAAATAAACCAACTGATATCAGCTCATTTGTCAGTGGATATTGCTCTGCATTCCTGAGCGTTTCTACTACATTGACTGTGAGATACAGATGTGATGTCTACAGCTAGTTCATAATCCTCACGAAAGTTGACACTTTAACATATAATTTTTTAACTGACTCTACAGCAATTTTCACAGTTTATTTTAAATTCATTCTTGACCCAACTATTGTCATTACATCTGCCAAATCTGAGACCATTACAATCTTCGGGTGCGTTGGGAGCTGCTACAATACTAATCCTCTCTTAGATTACTATGATTACCGGCATGTTACACGCTGCGATATAGTCTGGGCGATATCTCCATATTAATAACCTGATTATGAGTATGTAGGATTATTTAAAGTTCCTTCAAATTGGAGATTTTCTAGAATAAACGAATAGTCAAAGTTCGAAGGATTAATAAGATTTCGGACAGCATCTAAGGACTATCAAATCACTCGTCTAGTGTTCGTTGTGTCTGATGAGTTTCTGTTTCCTTCCACAAGGAGTTTAGACAGCTGTGAGATCTAGGGAGCAAATGATGAAACCATCAATAACTGCTAGTTAATTAGGTAGAATGGGATGACAAGAGTGACCATCTACCCGAATTCATACTTAAACAACGCCTTAAAGATTTTCGATATCTCAGATGCTTTGGCTGCGAATCTCTTCACTGCTCCTTCTTTGCCAGGAAGTTATCCAATGATGAAAGTAGAGGCTTATTCGGGGGATGTCTTAGTTGAAACATAGAAAATCAATGTGACTACTGTTCTTGGAGGAGATTTCAAGTAGAATGTAGCCACTCCGTTTACTAGAGTGACTGTAATCAGTCCTAATGATCCATTGACAAGCTAGATCTTTGAGATTTCCTTCACATTAAATGTTGCATAATTGCCTAGAGGTATTCAGAATAAACAACTAAAGAGAAATCCAAATTCAGATTTAATGGTTTATTAATAAATTGTATGTTGACTTTTTTTAAATTCACAATCT
>Ga0302271_10003015_pt1 | contig 14617 bp, 13 predicted proteins | sample III_Bog_N1_1_FD_198767 | JGI IMG/M metagenome (GOLD analysis project Ga0302271, IMG submission 198767) | Peat permafrost microbial communities from Stordalen Mire near Abisko, Sweden - III_Bog_N1_1 | ecosystem: Environmental > Terrestrial > Soil > Wetlands > Peat | place: Sweden: Abisko... | reverse complement strand
ATCCAAGATTCTCCACAGATGATTATTTCTATGCTTTTGGAGCTCTTCCTCGCTCTATCTTAGTTGTTCTCGGGTTTGTCTTCGCATCAGCACAGTCATATTACATCTATGATATTATTGCAACTGCGACACAATAAGAAGGCACATTCTTATTTGTGACAACATTACTCTCAACGTTGTTCTGCATCTCATTTCTCTTCCGAAGAGGGTACAAATAGCTCTTTGAAGTATGGAAGCTCCCTTAGCTGAAAAGTGTGCTTGAGCATCTAGAAATTGTCTTCCAATCTGTGCAGGACATCCTCTCGTTCGCGTTAACTCTAGTAACACACACACATTTTTACTAAGCCAATAATAATTAAAATACACTGCAAAACACTGTTTATTCATTCAATTTGCTAGTTTATTTGCTTGATCTCTCTTGTATTATTTCTCTTAGATCGTCATAATCCTTGTGATTCGCATCAAGAATATTTGGAACTTCCCAAATCTAAAGAAAGCACATGGCACTAAATATTCATACTTCTAGTTCGTTAGTATCATGGCATATTACAGTGTCCTAGAAGATTTAGGGCTCCTGGGAGTGGCATTCTTGCATGTATTCCGTTGGCGATTAAAATTAATGCAAGAACTAACATCCAAATGCACATACAAAATGAAGGAATTGTATATTATATACGGGTAGTCATTGCACACTTTAATTGAAATAGTGTTAAGTCCATTATTGCTATTGACAATGATTCATCCGAGTATTCGAAAATAAACATTGCTGATGATACACACATTCCCAATCGAGATGTAAGAGAGAAAGAAAAAAAACAAATACATATGAATAACTTAATTTTCAGGGATGCGTTGACCTTAATCTGCGAATTTTGTCTTCTAGGCTGAAGCGAATTGTCTTTGATAATTGCATTGAAGTATTCGCTCATGAAATACTTAGTCTCCTAGCAGCAGTCAGTTGTTTACTTGAGTTTTATAAGTTTCCATTGATCATAGCTGCAGCGAATACCAAGAGATAGTAATTACAATATGTAACTTCGTTTTTATCTGTAAGAGATCATCGTACTTTATACGAATACTACCGATTGTAAAAAGACCTGAATACACAATTCCGATCAGCTTATCGATAGTTCCATATTAATACACTAATAACGTTCATTCTCGACATAATTGTGTTAATTGCACTGATTCCAATATTTATTTCATATTTCTACTTCAAGTAGCTGCAAAATGACTTAACAAAAGCTAATCTTTCGTTCAATTACATTCCTTTGTTCCTGGCATAATGTAATGAAGGCAACTTAAGAATCGATGAAAAGCCAAAAAACTTAGAAAAGACCCATCCGCAAGCTAATAATTAGCAACTTAAAAATGACCCTTTGAAGATCCATTTTCTTATCATCGGTAAACAAAATATATTGAAAAGGATATTACATTTCTTTTCGATTATCTTTCTGATTTTTTTGAACTTTCCTTTTCCCTTCTTTTATTTCTTTCTTAGGCTGGTTTCTGACGATGCTGATTGACATAATCTTTTACATCATTGGATTGGCTTCTTGTATTATCGCTTTTTGGCGGATATACGACTACAAATCCTAAGATTTTATGAAATTATCCCGAAACTAGAAGAGATTATAAACAGTGCAGACTCTATTTAGAGGGTTATTCGATTGGGTTCTAATCATCATCTACCCAATTTGCTAGATAATATCTCTACCATTTCGCTTTCACTATGCTAAATCTACACTTTTTAGCATCATCCGAAAGACATCTCCTTTACCTAATCTACCAAACTGGGAGAATATGTATTACGCATCTCCGTTTATGTTCAATAATTTGCAAAGCTTTGCGATTGACATGATACTGTAAACGCCCAGCGATATCCTCTACTGGATTCCACTATGTCTTTCAATGTGCTGCAGCTATTCAAGGAATATCTTCCGTTAATATTCAGTGAAACCTCATTAATTCCGTTTAAGTCGATAGGCATCTCTTGAAGTCATGAGACTTCTATCAATAGATTTTATTTATCTTCTCATAAAATCTCTAATTTCTCTTACATTCTACAGAAAAAATTCTTTCAAATCCATTATACAAACTGAATTGGAGTTGGTAGTAAATCCAAGAACCATTCCAAGATATCCCTTTGAGACACAACCAAACTACAATTTATGGAAAGCTAAGAGCAAAGTTTCACTGAAATTTATGCTATTCATGCTTCTCGATATAGTATCCTTTGTGCCTGCTTTATTGCTATTTATCACATACTACCGATGGAGGAAGCTGCATAAAAAAACAGCCTTACATATGGATGATTTAGTGAAATCATCCTCCGGAAATGGAAATGATCAACAAAAGAGAGAATAAATTCTAAATTCCTTAGATGGTCTAAAATCAATCGAGTTTTTCAAGCTTAAAATGCGATTTTTACTAGCCACAGTGGTGATATCTGAGTTTGCGATAAGCATATTATGTTTAGTTTTAGTTATCCTCTCATCTTGGAGAATTCCATTCCTTATTAAACTTCTCACAACACCAAAGTTCCTGATGGATCTAAAACACATCCCGAAAATTAAGTATCCACTTCAAGCAGTAGGCGTGATATTCTTTGGTTTCCAATGCTGGTTATTTGATGTAATATTCTTGCCAATAATACTGATCTCAGCTGTGTTAAACCCGATTCTATTTTATAAATTCATGACATAATTATCGACTTAATATTCTTCTGAAGAAAACAGTCCTTCAGTGTAAAGATAAGTCTACATTCATAAAAGAATCATCTTTCACTGCGTCTTCAAGGGAGCGTTAAGAGATTTCTTAATGACGCTGAAATTACTAATCGTGATTGTAACTGTGATTCGATTCCCGTTTCTTTATCTTATGCTTGAAAAAAACAAAATTGGTTTTTGGGAATTCTTGAGTGAGTACACTTCGTTTAGAAAACCTGTGACATCATATAATACAGCTGGAAGAAGAGCGATTTAATAGCAAAATCAAAAAAATAATACAAACAATAAAGAGTAAAAACCAGCTAATGAATCAGCAGAAGATAGGTAGAGAAGGTCAAAAAAAGAGGAAATATCAAATGCTCTGGATAAAGCTGGTCTTAAGGTGATTGTTGCTCACAAGTTAACCGCCAGGAAATGTATTGCAGTGAGTTTTTAAGAAATCTTTAAGGATTTACCAGTTGTGGTGTTGACTGCCATAATAAGTGTTTGTTTTCCTTGGAGAATCAGCTGTTTGTGTGGATTATGGAAACAATCATTGGTTAGAATTCCTTAAACTGAGGATATCAATGGTAGAATCAGAGTCATCAGTAGCTACAGACATGAGTTTTATTATTTGTTGTTAGAAGTACTCAAAGTTGATATTTTCTGTGTAATCATGAACCTCATTCTGCTTTTGACTGTCATAGCTGTTCCAGAACAATTGAATCTCTTGAAAGTGCTGATTTTGAGAAGTTTCGGAAGATTAGATGAATTCAGCTAAATTCATTTTAACTACAAGCGGGAGTTAATTATTCTAGCCAAGAATACATGGCAGAAAGTGTAAACTAGATTATAAATAATCGTGGTCTATGTACTTAGAATTAAAGTCAAGAGCATGGAGAAACGATTGAAGCGATTTGATGCTTCAATGCATGCGAAAAGAAAACTAGAATTGCTCAGAAATAGTTAAAAAGATATTAATGGAATGGATGCAGAAAGGGCAGGATTACAATCGATTTCTTTTAATATCTACAGTAAAATTGCTGAATTCCTCACAGCAAAAGATCTCGCTCAGATGGAGGGAGTCAATAAAAAAATGAATTACTTTACTAGATAGGATTTGATTTGGCAGCATTTGTTTGAGTTTGCGTATTTGCCAAGGAATTTGGTTCTTTATGCTACTCAAAATAAGGAAAAATGCATTGAAGGTTTCAAGCAAGATCAGATGAGATTAATAGGAAATCCTATTTCAGAAGAAGAACGGGATCTCATAATTGGCAAGAATCACATCATTTTCGATGAGTATCTAGCTTCAATATTGGATATTCCTTAGACTTCTTTGCATTTATTTTCGAAAATTCAATGTTTTTTCCCTAAAACACCCGAAACAGTGGAATAACTAAATCAAGAAAATCTCTCAAACAACCAACTCTACTGCATTTCTGGCATCAGCAGGGTAGCAAGAGATTTTTAGCTATCCACTATTGCTACATAAAATGATCCATTGATAACTGAGTAAGCCATTTCAGACATTCTTTTATTTAACTAGGATCAGTTTTTAATTACAAATATTTTTTTCTTCAAAGGTTGAAGTATATTAGAATGAATGGTCGTGTGGTATACAACATCATGAAATGCATCAGGAATTACTGCTATTATTCTTCAATAGTTCCTTTTAGGTTATTAAAATTTGTAAATGCTGGCGAAGCTAAAACTTTCACCGCAAATAAAGTCTTTGGCACAAATACCATTGATAATCATGTTCCAGTATAAGGTTACCCCCCTCAACAAGCTTTCTTGCTTTACACCTTTTGGTTACCTATATTTGGGTTCCTTTTAGTCTACCATATCTTCCTCTTTGCAGGCTGCTTCGGATGGAGTTTTTTCTGGATGGAAAATACAATCTTGAAATCATTAATTTGGCCAAATATTTTCTTCACGCTAGCCCTACAAATCGGCAATATGATTTTACTTTTCCATGAATTTGAATTTTTCAGGAGAATTTTCATTTTCCTGAATCCGATGGCTATCGTAAGGATGGTTGTGAGAAGAGTAATTGCTTTTTTGAGTAGAACTGGCAGGAGTATCTCACAAGTTGTGTCCAAGGTCACCAAAAAGATCTACTATTTCGTCAAGAGGATAATAATTCAAGCAGCAAGTAATAAATATATTGATTCAAGGTTTTCGTCTTGCTTTGTTTTGAGAGATTTTAAATTTCATTTAAACCAAAAAGAACCACTCTACGATGCGATTGTTGCGTTGTTGCGAGAGTTGTGGAAGTTGACAAGCTTCCTGAGATTAATCTTCACATCTATTCGAAGATTCTTTACCTTTGTAAATAAAAAAAAATTAGATTTTTTCAATAACTTTCATTTGGTCATTATTTTCTTTTTCCATTTTAGATTCGATCACTGATAAAAATCGGAAAAAGCAGCTACTATGACACATTAGGGAAGGCATTCTCAATCTGTTAAAAGTTTGGTATTATTGGTGATTTATTCTTCACTCTGTTCACATTAGTTTGGATGGGTTGGCCTCTTGCTGCAGCTTATTACTTTAAGCTAACTTCATTGTGGATCTCTGCCTCAGCAGTTTCTGTAGTCTTCATGGTCAAGGGGTATGATTCAATTTTTTGATTATGATAATTTTACTTTAAAGCAATCATTTTATCTTTTAGGTATTTGCTCATAAAGAAACTGTCAAACAAATGAAATCAAAGAGCCAAATTGAAACAATTGCAGCTCCGATATGCGCATACTTTTCTTTTTATATGTTTTAGCAACTCTTTTTTTCAACCAACAGCTTTAACATTCAATGCACAATACGAAAGGAATAACCAAGAAATAATTAATAAAATTAACATAATTTCATGAATATTTTATCTTGACAATATGACAAAACATTAAAATATGAAAAACACAACAAAAACCAACAAATTTGCTCAATTGACATTGATACTTTCTTCTTGATCTTGTTCCCTTTTCGATGGGATCAAGAAATCCCAAAATTCGTCTTCGGTTAACTTTGGGTTGAGAACTACTTCTAAATTCTTCTTTACATGGCGATTAGCTTTCTGACCGACTAACGTACCTGAAAATTGGAACAGAATAATACATCAAATTATAACAGAAAATAAAAACGAATTTAATTTATTTCATCATTATTGCTCAAGCCCAATGAAAAATTTACTGATGATTGATTTAGAGGGAATGGATCTGACAAATTACAGATGTTTAGCCCCTTGATTTGCACATTTAAACACATCTGAAGGAAGAGGACAGTTGATTAATGTCCCTGACATCAGCGGTGATGAAGCGATAACATTGATTTGTAACTCCGTAGCTACACGGAGTAAGAACTAATCCTCAATTTCACCTTGTGCATTTTGGTATTTCTGCCATCTCTCAGAGAAGCTCTCAGGCATCATCACATTAATCTAAAAAATATCCAAAAACATTAAGTGTTACAAAACAGCAATCTTCTTTTTTCTAATTAATTTTCCCAATAAACATCCATTCTTTTCTTTTCTTCTTCTTCTTCTTCTTCTTTGTTTTACAGGTAATTGGATATATTTGAATGCATTATTCTTGCCACCAACTTTTTCAGCAATTTAAGCAACTTTCTAGAGACTCAAATAGATATTTTATTCTTCTGGTTTGGCTCTGAATCCTACCCAAGTTGCTAGCCCATATTGCTTGATTTTATTCTCTGCTACTTTCTTTTCCAGCAATTCGAATGCTTTCGCTAGTCTGTCGTAAAATTTATCTTCTCCAAGAATTGGCATTTGAGCTTCCGACGCATTCTAGATATAATAGAGATCTAACGTTGAAAGTCCTAAGTTATTCAAGCTCTAATCGATGGTCTCCGATAAATATTCGGGGTGCATGCAGTGACATGTTCCAACAATATCTTCCTCTGTGATGCGCTTATCTGCAATCAGTTTATTAATAAGTATTCCACTTGGAATTCCTTGGTCTGCATCTTCAGACAAGAACCCTCCTTTAGAAGCAATAAACAGTTAATCTCTAGTGATTTGTTTCTGATTTTACAGATATCTAAGCGCAGCAGCTATTGTTCGTTCAGATTTCATGTATCGGAAATTTAGCGCAGTATCAATGACATTCACACCGCCAGATGTAATTGAGTCCACGATTGCGTTGAACATCTTTAAATCATCGATTTCGTCTGGGCTACCTTGATAAGATCCATAACCAATGCTGCTTAATGTCAATTCACTGTTGAATGGGCTTCTGAAATTAGATTTATCAACTGTGAAAAAAGAACAAAAGGAAACATCAGTTACAAGTCAAAATGCATAGGTTTTCGATTTGTTTAGTAAGCTAAAAAAACCTTAAATGTCTATTACTTTATTCATTCTTGTACTGAGTGAATTTTTTAGTGCCTTCTGGTGTTGCAAATCCATTAATTTTTTCATCATACTTCACCTTGTAGGCTGCTTTGAATTCGACCTTGCGTTAAATGAGATTATGCTCACTGTTGATTTCAATATTATGTCCTAATTGACTGAAGTTAGCCTTAGTCGAAGCTGCAACCAACTATCGGGACTTTAACAACAAAGACAACTATTTCACTCTTTTCATTATGGAATCTACTAGTTATATCGCAACCTTAATTTTATTATTCCTTGAACTAAAGCAAGCAAACAGAATGTTCTTTCTTAATAAAATATCAGATATTTTCATAAATATCACAAAGAAACAAAAAGGAATGTATCTCTAATTTAATTACTAAAAGTCAAATTAATAACCAATGTCATTGAGATCTTAGACAATTCAAAAGTACTAAAGGATCAATGTGCTTTATTAATTCGAAAGAGAGAAATAATTTCTTTTTTTTTTGAAGTGATCTTATTTCGAAATAAATTTACATTTCTAGGAGATTTTATTTTTTTATATTTATTTAGAAAAAAGGCATGTAAATGAAACAAATTAGCAAATAATTTCCGAAGAATTCCCTTCCTTTCTTCATTCATTCTTTCAAGCTAAAACTATTTTTTAATTAGCAAATTCCGTTGAAATCGGCTTAATTTTTTTCTTTTTTTCATTACAAATTAAGAAAAATTGTAAGTCATAAATTTTCTTTGCTTTAAGAGATAGGATTCCCCCCTCCCACACCATAGATCGATAAAAGGGTTCATTATCAATTGATTCCCAAATAAATACTTAATTAACAGTGAACAAATCAAATGCAACAATAACTTCAAAGTTAAAAAGCAAACAAATCAACGTCTAAAGGCTATTATAACAACAGTTTTTAAAACCCGCAACAAATGTGGCTCAAGTGTTCGATTTTTATCGGACCATCCAGATAATTTTTTAAATCCTTATCATAATACCTTTGGGTAAACACCCCTTCATAGAACACCAACCCTCCTATCGATCATGTTGCTGCTATTATATGTATCTAAAGCACCATCTCGATATGAAAAATTGTTGTCAAAAATCTAAAACATTGTTCATCAATACATATACAAATTTGTAACTGTACCTTCGAATAACTAATTCATAATATCCGCCAGTCGTTTCGATCTATCATTATATCATATGTTCCATCCCATCATATCATATGCAGCATTATTAAGAGATATAAAAAGATTATAAAAAAAAAAGTTAATGTTTTAAAAATAAATACAATGAAATAAAAAAAAAATTGCAATGAAATTAGATATATTTCAATTTGTCGTGCAAAGCTAAATTAAATTTGTAAATCAAAGTCAAAAAACAAAAATACGAATAAATCACAATATTCCCTTTGTGATTTAAATTAATACACAAAGAGAAAGGAAAAATTGTGTTTCTCAAAGAATTTCAGTTAGAGGATGGGGAGGGGGGGAGTATATTTTTCGAAAATAACATAGAAAAGCAAAAATATGAATTTGAAAGAAAAGTTATGTACCAGTAGTGTTGAATACGGATATTTTTCTTTTGAAAGATAAAAAGCATTTAAAATATTTTTTAAATTAACAAATTTAAATTATTTTTTTAAAAAAAGATACATAACAAAGTTCAAACGTGTATTATTTTTTTCTTCTTTTAAATTGCTTATGCTTATCAAATAATTAGATTTTTTTGATTTTTTTCCATTTAAGTGTCTAACAGCTTAGAACTGGTCCTTTAAAGTGGCAAAGAATTGAGACTAAACTCACGGCGTCTAAGACTTGTTGGAGGTTTTCATTATTTTGAAGAGAATGGGGTAAAAGAAGATAGAAAAACATGATTAAAATATAATCTCTTGAAAACAATTAAAAGTACAGGAGAAACCCTTAGATCTAACTAAAGATGAGTACATTATTTTTTCAGATACATTTTTGTTTTTCTTTCTTTTTTCAAAGTTAATATTTTTTTATATTTTTATGTCCTACAGGCTTAAGAAACTATCATCTTCGAGGCAATAATGACGAGGAAAATCCTGGAGAGAAACCAGTGAAAAAAAGGTTTGCGTTTAGTGGACCTGAGGAGCTTATCGAGGAAGCTAAGATGCAAAGAGGAGAAGGAGAAGAGGATACTGCTGATTAAATCTTCAAGCAAAGTGAGCAGCTTGTGACTGCTTCCTAGAATACTTACTAGTAACGTGCGTATACAAGGACACTTTAATAAAAAAGTTATGATGCTTTTGCGGATGGTGGAAAGACTCCAGATGAGTCATCTACTAAATTCGCTGATAGTCTTCTTGAAAGACGCTTAGATAATGAGCGAGTAGAACTGGAATAGAAAATCACTAAGGCTTAAGCAGAATAAACTTCGAGGTTTTCATCTGGAGGTATTACAGGAGCAACTTCAGGAGCACAGCCTTTACGTGCAACTTCCCGAACAGGAGGAGCTTCAAGATTTTCTGATGCTGAGACAACAGATTCTTCAAATTCTTCAGCTGTGATTGGTGGAGCTTCTGCGACACGAACTGGCTCTAAATGGGGAGAAACACCTAAGAGAACAGGTAAATTCACTTTTTAAGAAATACTTTTATTTAAGAAGAAATATGAAAATGGAGGGAATATTTTGTATCTTTAATTTTATTGAAGAAATTATTTGGTTTTTAGAGTTTTAATCTGGTTTTATTTATAGAAATTTGTCCATTTTAGCTTAAAAATGATTTGATTTATTTCTCAAAACAGGTGGTTTTGAATCGTAGACACCAATCAAGAGATAAAGATGGGATTAGACACCAACTTAAGGTGGATTCGGTTAGACTCCATCTAGAACTGGCGGAATGTTTGGAGAAACACCTACTCCTGGTCATCTAATTCAAGGTACACCTAGCAGATTTGGTGAAACGCCTACTCCGAAACGAAGCACAACAAGAACTAGATGGGATGAATCTACTCCAAAGATTGCCGCAACCCCGATGGGCTAATTTATGGGTATCACACCAACTCCTGGTGGTTTATACACCCCATAGAACATGGCAAGTCTTAGTTCGGAGCAGATCATGAATTTGAAACAAATGTAGATTAACGAAATCAGAAATAGACCTCTAACTGATGAAGATCTCGATTAGATGTTACCAGGGGCTACTGATGGATACGAAATAATTAAACCACCTGAGAATTACAATCCTCCGAGAAATACGGTGAAATAGCTGCTCTTGCAATAGTAAACACCTTCTTCAATGGCTACACCTTCAGCTTATTCGATGCCAGATGAGTTTTCGAGACCACACGAAGTAGCTTAATCCCCAAGCATGAATGGATTACCTGCAATAAAACCTGAAGACTTAGCATATTTTGGAGAGTTGCAAAACGCAGTGAATGAAGATGAGATGACTGCAGAAGAGCTAAAAAAGCGCAAGATCAAAGAATTGCTTCTAAAAATTAAAAGAGGAACTCCTCAAATGAGAAAATCAGCTTTGCGATAGATTACCTAAAATGCAAGGGATTTCGGTGCAGATTTACTCTTCAATGATATTCTGACGCTACTCATGTCTCCAACGCTGGAAGTTTAAGAAAGGCATTTATTGGTTAAGGTCATCGATAGAATCATGTATAAGCTCGATGATCTTGTTAGACCTCATGTGCATAATATTCTCGTTGTCATTGAACCTCTACTTATCGATGAGGACTACTACGCTCGTGTTGAAGGTAGAGAAATCATCTCAAATCTCGCTAAAGCAGCTGGGCTACCTACTATGATCAAGACTTTAAAACCTGATATTGACCATAACGATGAGTTCGTGAGAAACACCACAGCAAGAGCATTTGCAGTTGTTGCAAGTAGTTTAGGTATTTCTTCTATGCTTCCTTTCTTAAAACCAGTCTGCAGAAGCAAAAAGAGTTGGTATACTCGTCACACTGGTATCAAAATCGTCTAGCAGATCGCTATCCTCATGGGATGTGCTATTCTGCCACATTTAAGATCTCTCGTAGAAATTATCGAACATGGCTTAAAAGATGAACAAAATAAAGTTAAAACTATCACAAGCCTTGCGCTTGCAGCTCTTGCGGAGGCTTCTGCTCCGTATGGTATTGATGCTTTTGCAAGTGTGCTAATTCCACTCTGGGAGGGTATTACATAATTCAAAGGAAAAAGTCTAGCTGCGTTCTTAAAGGCAATTGGTTTTATCATCCCCTTGATGGATGCTGATAGAGCGTTAGAGTACACCAAAGAAGTCATGGAGATACTCAAAAAAGAGTTCATGAATTCTGAAGACGAAATGCGAAAGATTATCTTGAAAGTTGTGAAACAATGCATTGGATGCTAAGGTGTAGAAGCTAGTTATGTTCGTGAAGAAGTTTTGCCTGAGTTTTTCAAGAATTTCTGGGTTTAACGCATGGCAAACGATAAGAACAGTCGCTAATTGATTGACACAACAATCGAAATCGCTTCTAAAGTTGGAGGAAGTGAAATATTAGAGAGAATAGTTCCCGATTTAAAAAGCCCATCTGAGCCATACAGAAAAATGGTTATGGAGACAATCGAGAAAGTTGTAGCTGCACTTGGTGTAGCTGATGTTGACAATAGACTAGAAGAGTAACTTATGGATGGTATTATTTCTGCGTTCCACGAGTAGAACAGTGAAGATACCGGTACAATGCTCAGTGGATTCGGTACAGTTGTGAATGCACTCGGATAAAGAGCGAAACCTTATTTCTCATAGATCTGTGGTATTATCCAATGGAGATTGAGTAACAAAAGTGCTAGAGTTAGACAGCAAGCAGCTGATTTGATTTCGAGAATCGCATTGTGCATGAAGAATTGCAGTGAAGAGAATCGTTTAGGGAAACTTGGTTTGCTGCTGTATGAGAGTCTTGGTGAGGAATATCCTGAAGTGCTCGGTTCAATTCTAGGTGGGTTGAAAGCTATTGTGAACGTGATTGGTATGACGAAGATGACTCCTCCTATCAAAGATCTATTACCTCGATTAACTCCGATTCTAAAAAACAGACACGAAAAAGTTTAAGAGAATTCAATTGATTTAATTGGTAGAATTTCCGATAGAGGTGCTGAACATGTTTCCCCAAAAGAATGGATGCGTATCTGCTTTGACTTATTAGATCTCTTGAAAGCACATAAAAAGGGAATTCGTAGAGCAACTGTGAATACATTTGGTTATATTGCTAAGGCCATAGGTCCATAGGATGTGTTAGTCACCCTACTCAATAACTTGAAAGTCTAAGAAAGACAACTGAGAGTCTGCACAACAGTTGCTATTGCTATCGTCGCGGAATCTTGTGGTCCATTTACGGTTCTTCCAGCAGTTATGAACGAATACAGAGTCCAAGAGCTGAATGTACAAAACGGTGTCTTGAAATCGTTATCGTTTATGTTTGAGTACATCGGAGAGATGGCCAAAAACTACATTCAATCTGTGATCACTCTTCTCGAAGATGCGCTTACTGATCGTGATCCAGTTCACAGATAAACTGCTGCATCAGCTGTTCGACATCTTGCATTAGGTGTGTCGAATATGGGTTGTGAAGATTGTCTTATTCATCTTCTCAATTTCATCTGGCCCAATATCTTCGAGACCTCACCGCACGTAATCACAGCAGTCACCGAAGCAGTAGATGCCCTTAGAATCGCGCTTGGACCTGGAGTTGTCTTGCTCTATCTTCTGCAGGGACTTTATCATCCAGCGAAAAGAGTAACAAATTATTTAAATATTTTTCACATTTAATTTATTCTAATTTTGTCTTTTTTTTTTCCGATTAAAAATCAGGTCCGAGCTGTTTACTGGAAGATCTACAACATTCTCTATGTTGGAAGCTAAGATGCACTTATTGCATACTTCCCAACCCTTGAAGACGATCATAGTAAGGACGAATAAGAAGAAAGTACCAAATAGTTTTCGTATGCAAGAAACGAACTCTTGATGATGCTCTGATATTGTTTTTATTGCATATCTTTCATATGAGAAATATCAACATAACTCTTTCAAAACCGCAAGAATTGCTGTGTGTTACCAAATAATTACTCAAGTTTTTCTTAAAATATGTGCCATGTTGGGTAGACTTTAATTCAGAATGTTTTAATGAGATTTTCTTGCAAAAAGTGAAGATCTTTAAAAAAAAAAAATCAAGAAAATTAGAATGTCTTTAGGAAATCAGTTCTTCCTTTATTTTTACAAACAACTTTGTGGTTTTTATTGGAATGGCTTTGTAAACAAAAAATAGTTTAGCCTTTCGATTTTTAATCATATTTAGGTCAATAAAATACAATATTACATGTCGCTGGATAGTAGATTTCAATCATATCCTCATACCTTCAAATTTAATACTGTAGACTAAGCATATTATTTTAATTTTCCCCTCAAAATAAAAGTGCATATTTTGCTAGAAATTTAAGCACTGTCTTGTTTACTCTAAGCAGGTGTGACGTTATTGGAGATTTGTAAAGCTTTGATCAAGACAATTTAATGTAATAATAAAAAAGTAATCAAAAATTTGTCTAAAATATCCCAAGGAGATTTAGGAAAATACCATGCCTATTACAATCAAAGGGAGAGTTAAAAACTTAAATTACATATGAAAAATGAATTTTCTTTAATAGTTAAATCAGGAAAGTTACAAAAGAGTTTGATAAAGGAAAGATCACTAGCAAATCTTCTTCCCTCTCGCTTTTTTGAATCTCTATGAAAATATGTAATTATGTATGAAATTAAGCTAATTGGAATTATTTCTGTTGAATTCCAAGGCTCGTAGCAATTACAAGAGAAAAAGGAATAGCTTACATAAAAACTTAGATGATCACAATCTCAAGAGCTTTTGGTTATTTTTAATGGAAATAATCCAGAAGAATCAAGGTTTTCGAGTAATTCAAGAAATAAGAAAAGGACTGAGAAAGATAAGAATGAGGTGAAGTTTGTAGTCTAACTTTCCATTTTTGTTTAAGAAAAATAACTGTTTTGTTTTATGGTTAAGAATATTCTGATTGTAACCTTAATAATGTACAGTAATAATCATCCAAGATACTTTCGATTAGGGGGGACGAAGAGTTTTAATCTGTGAATTCAGCTAGAAAGTAAAAATATGTGGAGATTTTTGATATTCAAATAGCAGTACCAGCTTGAAGGAAATTTTTGATTTAATTATTAAAAATAAACTCAAAAAGCTTAAAAAATTGGTAGAGCCATTTCTGTGCAACATCAAAACAAATCGAAAGGATAGCTAGGAGTCCATATTATTCACAGCAAAACAATTGCTAAACAAACTTTGCCAGAAATTTCAAGGATAAAATTGTAAAAATTACAAAAACATGCATAACACTGAAGAGACCAACTAACTTGTGAAGAAACGAGAAGCAAGTTCACCCGTTCAGAAAGGATGCACTTCAATTAAAACAACTGCTCACACGTCTCTCACAGAATATAAGCTCACGGTCTACGAGAACATATGGAGAATCATTTTCGTTTTCTTATTGGTGGTAGGATCGATCGCTATTGAGAGAGTTTACACT
>Ga0302271_10003014_pt1 | contig 14618 bp, 10 predicted proteins | sample III_Bog_N1_1_FD_198767 | JGI IMG/M metagenome (GOLD analysis project Ga0302271, IMG submission 198767) | Peat permafrost microbial communities from Stordalen Mire near Abisko, Sweden - III_Bog_N1_1 | ecosystem: Environmental > Terrestrial > Soil > Wetlands > Peat | place: Sweden: Abisko... | reverse complement strand
CGCGCTCGCCGCGTCGGGATAAGATAGCATACATTACCGGTACTATTACCATGGTGACTATGGTGGAAAATACCAGACCACCGATAACCGTAATCCCCATTGGAGTCCATGTTTCAGCTCCATCGCCCACGCTAAATGCCATAGGAACCATTCCGAAAAATGTGGCCGAAGCGGTCATTAATACCGGGCGAAGACGCGAACGGCCTCCTTGTGCAATGGCTTCGTTCAACGGTAGTCCTCTGTCTCTTAGTAGGTTTACAAAGTCGATAAGTACAATACCGTTTTTCACCACAATACCGACCAATAACACCAGCCCCAGTCCGGCTATAACCCCCAGTTTTGTTCCGGTAAATAACAATGCTAAAATAACACCGGGCACCGCAAATAAGATGGAAAACATTATTGCAAAGGGTTTTGAAAACGATTCAAATTGAGATGCCATTACAATAAATACCAACAACAATACTAAGATGAACAACTTAATAATATCTATAAATGTATCTTGCTGATCTTTGTAAACGCCACCCAACACAATTTGTACTTCGGACGGAACATTCAGTTTTGCAATTTTCGCTTTTACATCTGTTGCCAAATCGGTTAGAGATACATTTACAGGTGTAATAGACACTGTGACAATACGTTGCTTACGCTTGTGTTCAATGTTTGGCGGTGCCCAAAATTCTTTCACCATACCCAATTCTCTCAATTTTACAAATTTACCTGATGGTGTCGGAATCGAAACCTCTTCAAGCAAAGTCAGTGAATTTCGGTATTGTTCTTGCAGTCGAACAATAATATCATATTCATCTCCATCTTCTCTATATTTACTTGACAACAAACCACTTATGCGATTGTGAATTGCATTAGAAACCACAGCACTATTCAATCCGTTCAATGCCAGTTTTTCGCGGTCAAGAATCACTTCAAGCTCCGGTTTATCATCTTTACGACTAATCTGCACATCGCGTACACCTTTCAAATCTTTCACATCGTGTTTGATTTGCTGTGCCAACTTATTGGTCGAATTAAAGTCGTAACCATATATTTCAATGTCGAAAGTAGAGGATGTTCCCATTGACAAACCACCTGTAGTAACCTGATAATTAACAATTTCAGGATATTTGGCCAGTTCAGGTCTGATTGTTTCTGCTATTTGAATGTCAGAGCGTTTACGAGATCCCAGTTGCTTTAGCCTCACCGTCGAATTCACAATATTACTCCCGGCAGTTCCTAAGAAAATGGAAGAGATTCCGCCCTGATCATCAGCTCCACTGGCAGAACTTACCAATTCCATTTCCGGAATTTTCTCCGCCAACATTTTCTCAATTTTTCGCGCAGTGCGAGCGGTTACCTCAACACGGGTGCCCGGCGCCAATTCCGCTTTAATAGCCAACCTGCTTTGGTCATTTTGAGACATAAAATCTGTTCCAACCAATGGAAGTAACAAAAGTGATCCTAAAAATATCAATGCCGCACTGATTAAGACAATGAGCTTATGATTCAATGCCCAGTGTAGCATCTTTTCATACCACACATCGAGATTATGGAGCCATTTTCCAACAGTAGCATCATAGCTGAAACGTTTGGGATTTTCCAACTTTGGACGTAACCGCATGAATCGGGCAGCAAGCATAGGTGTAATGGTAACTGCCGCAATGGTAGAAACTACTACGGTGATGGAAACAATCCAACCTAATTGATTGAAAATTACTCCGGTCATACCCGAAACAAAAGTCAATGGCATAAATACAGCTACTACCACCAGTGTTGACATGATTACTGCTAACCATACTTCGTTGGTAGCGTAAATTGCAGCCTCACGCGGACTACTTCCCCGCTCAATGTGTTTTGTGATGTTTTCCAGCACCACAATCGCATCATCAACCACCATCCCAATAGCCATCGACATTGATGACAATGAAATGATATTGAGCGAATTACCGGTTGCAGCAAGATAAATTAGTCCCGATACCAGCGAAATTGGAATGGTAAGTAAGATAATAATTGTTGCTCGCCAGCGACCAAGGAAGAAAAATACCACGGTTGCCACAAAAAGCAGCGCAAACAACAATGTATCGGCAAGATTGGAAACCGATCCTTTAATAAAGGTAGAAGAGTCGAACACCTCAAGTATTTTAACATCAGGAGGAAGAGTCGGTTTTATCTCTTCAATCATTTTTTTTACATCACGCCCTACCGACACAGTATTTGCCCCTGAACGTTTCATCACATAGAGCTGAATACTATTTTTCCCATTGGTTTTTTGTTCCAACGTAACATCTTTCAGTGTATCACGCAGCATGGCAATATCACGTAAATGAATTGGTGATCCACCGGATATGCCTACCACTAAATTATTTATCTGGTTACTCTCCTTAAATTCACCTTCAACCCGAAGCTGAAAGTCAGAATCTCCCATTTTTATATTCCCCGAAGGCATATTCAGATTCTCTGCCGCTATAGCATTTCCCACCTGTTCCACCGATAGATGATATGCATCCAATCGGTTCGGGTCAATATCCACATATATTTTTCGTTTAGGATCGCCTGTCATAGCTGCCGAACCGATTCCATCCACGCGATTGAGTGGATTAATAACCTTTTCAGTAATTAGTTTTGACAAGCCTTGATAACTTTCGTTAGCCGTGATGGAGTACATCAATATAGGCATACTGCTGGTGCTGAATTTCACCACAGAGGGACGATCTATGCCATCGGGGAGCTTACTCAACGCCTGATCTATTCCCCCGCGTATATCATTCATTGATTCGTCAAGATTGATACCCCAATCGAATTGTAGTGTAATCACAGAGCTGTTATCCTGCGAGGTGGATTTAAGCTCGTTCAGTCCCTGAATACTATTCAATGCATCTTCAAGTGGCTTGGTAACGTTGGTTTCCACATCGGCAGCATTAGCCCCCGAATAAGTAGTCACCACCGAAATCATGGGTAAATCCATCTTCGGATAAAAGTCGATGGGGAGTCGCGTAAGCGAATACAACCCGAATATCATAATAGCCACAAAGACCAATATAGTAGTAATGGGGTTGTTTACTGCTGATTTATATATACTCATTGTATTAATTTGAAATTTGAGAAACATCGTTTAACAGAACGAAGTATCATTAATTTGAAAAACTTGAAAATGTAACTCCTCCATATTAAATGAGGATTACATGGTCCAAAAAAAGTCAGTCTTATTTAACAACCTGAACGGCAATTCCGTCAATCAAACGATTTTGTCCGGTGATAATTAGGTTATCGCCTTCATTAAGTTGATTGGAAATAACCTCTGTCTTGTCGTCAAAACGTTTTCCCAGAGCCACAATCACACGCACTGCTTTCCCGTTTTTTTCCAGAAAAACAAAGCGTTCGTTGGAACCCTGCATTTTGAGAACGGCTTGATAAGGAACTACCAGCGCATTTGCCTGTCCAAAATCAATTGTTGTACGACAGAACATACCGGGGTGCAGTTTTTCGCTGGCATTGGGTACATGCAATTCAATCTGAACCGATCGTGTAGCAGCATCCACCGTAGGATAAATGCGGGCAATCTGAGCACTAAATACCTGTGCCGGATAGAGATCGCAACCTACTTGCACTTTGGTTCCTTGTTTCAGTTGCGGCAGGTAACTTTCCGGAACGTTCACATTGGCTTTCAATGGATTAACTTGTACCAATGTTACTATTGATGCTTTGCCGGTCGTAGCGTTGGGCGAACCCGAATACATTTCTCCTGCTTCAAAGTTTTTGGCCGAGATAATTCCACTGAAAGGGGCTCTCAGATTGACGTTTTTCTCCAGAAAAGCAAGATTCTCTTTGGTCAAATCATATTGCACCTTTGTTTGGTCATATGTTTGTTGCGACACCGTGCCGGCCTGACGAAGTGCTTCGATTCGTTGCATATCGTTTTTCAGATTTTCGAATTGTATACGGGTAGTATTCAATTGAGTAGGATCCATTTGCACCAACAATTGTCCTTGCGATACACGTGAGCCAACATTGACTGTAATCTTGTCAATTTTACCTACAGTTGACGGCACGAGGTTAACCTCTTCATTGGCTACCAACGACGAAGTAAACTCCATTGTTCTATTAATCAATTGTTTTTGAAGCGACAAAACGCGCACTAATTCGGCATTTTTTGTAGTTGTCTTGTCTTCTTTTGTCTTTCCTTTTGAACATCCTACCATAGCCACCACCAATAGTGCGCCAAGAGTAAGAGCGAGAAGATTCCATTTGCGGAATATGCTAAATGTGAAAGTTTTCATTCGATAATATGTTTGATAATTAATGATTTATAGCATTTAATATTTATTCAATAGCAATTCTAAATCGGCATTGGCAGTCAACACCTCGTAAAGAGAAGTGACATAGTTTGACTGAACCTGTAGCAGGTTATTGGATGCTGTGGTAATATCCAGACTTGACGCCATTCCATGGTCACGTTTGCGTGACATATCTGCAAATACACGATTTGCCACGTCAAGACTTTTAGTCTGTAAGCTCAGCTTGTCAAGTGCATTGCTAAGATTGAAACGTGCCTGTTTCTCCTGTACCTGCAGTTGTTCTTGCAACGAAGCCAGATTGTTTTCATTCATTTGCACCTGTAGTTTTGCCTGTTTTACCTTCGACAACAACCCACCACTTGAAAAAAGAGGCCAACTTGCCTGAATTCCAAGAACACTGCTCGGAGACAAATCAACCATTGGTTTAATGTATTTGTAGGTGTAGCTATAATATCCTGAAATAACAGGCAACCAGTTCGCTTTTTGCAATTTAACCTGCTGTTTTGAAACTTCCACCTGCTTTTGAGTAAGTTGCAATGACGTATTCTTTGTGATGTCAAACTGTTCGCTAAGAAGTGCCAGCGACCTTTCTGTACTTACCAGATTACTCAGACTATCTTTCAATACAATAACCGTATTTGCAGTTACTCCAAGCTGTACCCTGAGTAAATTGTAAGCCACTTCGGTTTGTCGTTCATTCGATTTTATCATATTCTCCATCGAAGAAACCTGCACCTCTATCTGGTCGGCATCTGTTTGAGTGCCGGCTCCGGCATTCACCGCAGCCTGCGTTTTCTTATGTATATCAAGCAAGTTTGCCTTATTTTGTTTCAATAATTCCGATGTTCTTTCCGACACAAGTATGGAATTATACGAAGCCGTAACCTGTTGAATAATATCCTGTTCCGATTTTCTGCGTGAAGTTTCGGCAATTTGTTTACTCAACTTTGAAAGTTGAATACCCACCCAATAACTTCCGCTGAAAATCATTTGGCTTATTTGTGTTTGCATTGATCCGGATTGACCGAAATTAATTTTCATTCCCTGAAAATTGGCAGTAGCACCCAAATAGTTTTGGTAAGCACCGGTAACCTGCACCTGAGGTAATCCTCTCGAAATGCTCTCCCACTGTGCACTTTGTGCTTGCTGAATAGACAAGCCTGCATTTTTGAGGGTGCGATTGTAACGCTGCGCGTAAGTACGTGCCTCAACCAGCGAAAGCGACAATCGCTCCTGTGCCCAGGCACCAAACACGAAAGTGCTGAACAACAATAATATTACACCTTTTTTAATCCTCATAATACTATAATAAATTATATTTGTATCCTTAACTGTAAATCTCTGTTTCACAGCACGATATTGATTTTATCGTCTATTTTCTTTTTTCAACCGATAATTTTGTTCACTTGCTCATTTACCTCAACCGAAAAATCGGCATAACTATCGGGTTGCATACGATGTAAGTAAAATAAAAGCAACCCCATTACTGCATAACGAAGTTGTTTCTTTTTACCGGCCACCTCTTCGGTTGTCAATTGTCCATGGTTGATGCAAAATGTCCATTCTTCTTCACAAAGCCTGTCGAGAAACGTGTAAATAAGTTCGGAAGTTGACTTTTGCTTGCCCATATTGGTCATTCGTTCTGTAAAAAACAGTTCAAAAATGCCCGGATATTCAGTAAAATAGGTAATGTACTCTTGCACAATAATAGCTATTTTCCCCTTCCCAGGCTCAAGTTGTCCTGTTTTTGCGGTAATCAAAGTTTCACATTCACCCTGAAAATCTTTCACACACTCGAAAACCAATTCATTCAGATCCTTAAAATAGTTGTAAAGAGTTGCATAAGAGTATCCGGCATTTTCAGCTACACTTCTTACATTTACACTTTTCAGCCCTTCACTTCTCAACAACCCTTTGGTTGATTCTATAAAATAAGCACGCATGCGTTGCTCTTGAATTTCTTTCATTTGTATATTTATAAAGTTCATGTATTTAACAATGCAAATATAATGAACATTGATAATATTTTGAATACTATCAAATAAAATATTTAACAGCCTTATTATATTGATTTTATAATCATGTTTTACAAATAAAACCTTGTAAAATCAGATTATACGCCCCTCTTTTCCACCAAAAAAACTATTTTTTCGCAAGAATGGAAGAGCTTTTAAAGCTACGACCGACCTTTCGTGCCAAAGGCGGATATTTGTTTTTATATTTTTCCTGATAATAGCGGTACCCCTTTTCGTTTACCAACACCCGCAAACAGCAATCTAACAGAAAATCGATTGTTTTGGTGACATCTACATCCAATTTCCCAATTAGATCGGCCAATCCGGAACGAAACTGCATGTTAATATAATGAGCAAGCAAATCCAAATCCACATCACTGCGTAACAGACCTTCATTGATACCTTCTTGTGTCCACTTTTTAATTTGCCGGAGAGCCTCTTCATCCATCCGCACCATCATTTTTTTATGCACTTCAGGATAATATTTCAATAAATCGTAGAAAAAGACAAAATACTCATTCTCATGCTCTTCCTTCCAGTGTCGCGAACTGAACACAATTTTATCAATGGCGTTTAGCGCAGGATCGTCCCAAAATGAATGTTGCTTGCTATTTTCCTTTATGTTTGTATCGCAATAAAGTTGCAATACACTGTCAATAAGCTCCTCTTTTTGCCGAAAATAGATGTAAAAAGTCTTCTTTGAGATACGAAGTCTGGTACATACGTCGTCAATAGTCACACTTCGCACTCCGTACTTTAAAAACAAGTCGGAAGAGGTTGTTAGAATTTGAGATCGGATGTCGTCCATACAGTAATTTTTTTGTGGTGCAAAGGTAAGCTTCCAAAAAGATATTACTGATAGGTGACTCAATTATTTCGTGTTAATTATCAATAATGTAATAATTATCTGTTGTTTTTCAGTTTATTACGGGAAACTGTAATATTATTTTAGTTTCCGAGTGCTTAATTATAACTGATATTTATATTGAAGGGTTTAAAGGCTCAATGTCTTTTTCAACAGCTTATATCCGGCTGCACTTACCCTTATCTGTTTCCCATTTTGCAACATAATCAACTGGTTTTGTTTTTCATACAATTCGATGCGAGAAATAAATTCAATATTGATAATAAACGAACGGTGCACCCGCACAAATAGAGAACATGGTAAATGTTCTTCAAAATATTTCATTGTTTGTTCTTTTAGATGGTGCCCCTTTGCCGTAAAAATCATCACATAGTCTCCTTCTGCCTGTACATACAAAATATCTGACACCAGAATAACCTCAATTTTTTGTCCAAATTTTACAGCAACTCTCTCCAGTATTTCTTTGGGCTCTTCAGGAAAAAGTTCCACCTCTTCATTTACAATCTTCTCTTCTATTTCCTCCAGTTCAGTTTCTCTTATTTTTCTTATTAAATTAGTATATATCTGAATAATAATGATATACAAAAGAAATCCAAAGAGAATAAGGAAAGGAACAACAGGAAGAAACGGTGAAATATCTTTTGTAGGTAATGTCATGTAGAGTAATAGCAAACCAATACCTACCCAACAGCAAATTGCCAACAACCCAAGTGCCGAATAACTTATAATGCGCTGAAATAAAGGCTGTTTTGAATAATCACCGTATTTCACCACACTCCAAAGCAAAAATGCGATGAGCCCATATAAATAGCCGAATACCGCACCAAACAAAATTAATTCGCTTTCCGACGCTGAAATAAGCGGCACTAATACTCCTGCCAAAATTATGGACACAATTGTCCAAAGCAGGAAATAAAGTACCGTGTTACCTCTGTGTTGAAATGCGGGATGAGCCATGAATCTTAGTTTTTCAATTCTCCACCACCAAACACGCAAGAACCGCAAATAAGCAATGTCCTTGACATATCGGTTGTAGAATCAATACTCATCCTTTTATCTTCAAAACCTCCAAAAACACAATCAACCTGTACCTTCACATTCCAATTATTAGGCACAAAAATTGTAACACCACCAAATACAGCATTGATTTCCAACCTGGTAACACCTTCCGGCAGATGTGTTTTTCTTAAGTCGAGCGTAGTTCCACCAAATACCGCATTGATTTCTCCACCTTTGAACTCGGGGTCGAGCACAATATGTTCGCCACTGCCAAATACGGAATTACTGCTTATATATCCTTCACTCATGCGTTCCCAACGGCGGGCGTGATGACGATGATGGTGGTGAAATCCATGTCCCATTATTGACACCCTGCGTGAGGAGGGAAAAAGCCATTGTAAAAGCACAATTCCTCCGGCAACTATTAAAAGCAATGGCCAATAAGTCTGGACAAAATTTACCGGGAAAAGACCAAGAAAATTAGGCTGAATTTTTGCAATTTCGGGAAGAATAAAAAACGTGCCCACTCCCACCAGAATCAATGCGCTAAAATAATGTCTCTTCAAAAAAGAAACCACGCCCAGAAAAATCAACAACATTTGCCAAGAAAGGAAAATGTTTTTGTACTGCATAGGAATGTATCCCATATTAAAGCCAAGAAAAACCACCCCTATTGCTATTAAAAATAGCGCCAGTGTAACACCATGGTGATGTTGGTGGTAATGATACTTATTAATCTCTTGTTCCATAATGATTTTGTTTTTTATATTTTCGACAAAGATAGAGGCAGGATACTATACATTGCAAGGTAAAATCGATAAGTGAATAGTTTTTCCCGATAAACGTATGTTTTTGAAGTGCTGAACAACAGGATTTAAAGAAGGGCAAGAAATGTATTTGTTAAAAAAAAGAATAATTAAACGAGAAATTTGGTTGAAATGCGTAAAGGCATTACCTTTGCAGTCCGATTTATGGTTCGTTGGCCGAGTGGCTAGGCACCGGTCTGCAAAACCGTTTACGGCAGTTCGAATCTGCCACGAACCTCAACCGCGAAAGCGCAATCCTTCAAAAAGGGTTGCGCTTTTTTGTGTTCTATATTAATAAAAACAGGGAAGACCGGCATGTATAATACCGGTCTTCGTCCTATTTGTGTAATTGAGTATTTACCTTATTTGACAATACTGGTAAAATCAGGATCAATCATGTATTTTGCAAATTCCACATCTGTGGATGCTTTTGCAGCCCATTTTTTATCAGAAGCAACAGCCTTACGAATGCCATCATACACCAATTGACGGTCGTTGGTACGAGCACCTACAATTGCTTGCAGATAATTGGTTTCACCATTCGGACTCTTAACACTGTTCAATGTATTGCGTGCAGCACTATAATCCTTTGTCAGGATTTGAGCCAATGCAGCATTGTTTGTTGCAGCACTTCCAAATGAGGTTTTTGCTTTTGCATAGTCACCTTGTTGCAATGCAATGATGCCTAAAGCCTGATTAATTTTGTCGCCACCCACATTACCGGCATTGCCGAAGTATTGTTGTGCTTTTGCGTTGTCGCCTTGTGCCAAAGCTGCAATACCTGCATTGTAGTTAGCTTCAGCCGATTTCGGGTCAATTGTAAGAGCTTTGTTGAACAAGCTCGAAGCATCGGCATATTTACCCTGATTGAATTTAATTGTTCCAAGGTTATTGTATCCGCGCATATCATTCGGATAAAGATCGGTAACTGATTGATAAATTGAAGCTTTTTGCGAAGCATCATTGGTAAGAGTGGCAGCATAAAGCAACTCTTCAACATTGAGTTGTTTTGCATTTTCCTGAGCCATTTTAGCGATTTGCTCGTCTGACTTTCCAATTACATCAAGCGTCAACGACATTTTGGAACGACGCAATTGAGGTAAAATATCTTGTGCGATGTTTTTGTAAGCTGCCGACAAGTTTCTGATTTCGTGTTCGCGTTGTTCAGGATCGGTGTACATCGACAAAACTCTTAGAATAACATCTTTGTCCTGTACATTTGAGGATGCTAATAATTTTTGGAATCCGTCCCAGTCCTGAGCGGTGAAATTTGAGTTAATATCCAAAGAAGTTTTGAGTTTCTTTACTTCCTTATTGATATAGGTCACTGTGTTCTTTTCGCGTTGTTCCGAAAGTTTGGTGTTTAATTTCACACCGCCGTCAGGAGAAGCATAAGAATTTAAGTCAAAACCTGAAACTTTCAGATTTGCAGAATCTTTTGCCTGTTGAATACGGTTAATCAAAGAAACAAGTTCTTCTTTTTTCAATTCGCCTTTACGAATATCGGCCTTTTGAATTAAAAACATGATATTTGCATCTTGTTTTTCTTTGATAATTCGTTGGAATTTATCGCCTACAATAGTAGCCTGTAGATTGTCACCATCGGCAGAAGCCAAAGTATAGGTAGCTAACACGCCATCGGCAACCTTCACAGAAGGAATGTCGTATGTTTTGTCTTTACGAGTGGCTTTAAATTCGAGAAAAAGCTCACTTTTAGCCATTTCGGGAACGTAGTCGAAAGATATATTTTGTGTATAGGTGCCACCTGCTTTATAGGAAATTTTTTGATAGTTGCCTTCTACTTTTTCGCCCTGATAAGCAACAGGAGTGCCACGAAATTCAGCACCGGTAGATGTTTTCAAAACAGGAGTAACCACAACAACTGTTTTTTTGTCGAAATATTTTTCCGGGAATTTACCGGTAATAGTAGCATTTACCTTTCCTCCAACGGCTTCCAGAGGATTTGGGTTAGAATTAAAATAGCTGGGATCTAAAGCACCCATCGGCTTGGATGCACAAGAGGTAAATAAGAATGCTAAAACCGCCGCGGAAATAAGATAAAATCCTTTTTTCATAAAGCTAATAGTTTGATAATGTGAATAAGTTCATGTTATTAATAAGGGAACAAATATAAGCACAAAGAATTAGTAAAAAAAATGAACCGTGATGTCATAATTTTGTTGTAAGTTCGCAATAATCTTTTCCTTAACAATTAGTTGTTGATTATCAACCGTTAACAAGGAAAATCTATTTATGCAAAATTCAGAATGGCAGGATAGACAAATAATATTTTCATCTATTTAACTCCACGCCCCTGTTTCAGGGCTGTTTTTATATGAACTTCACAAAGCAATCAATTTTTCTTTTGTACAAGTTGTTGAATTTATGCAAATTAGCAACACACTTTGCAATTGCTTTTGTGAGTAAGAAGCCGAGTGGCCATTTTCGTCCATTTGCTATTTCTATCGAACCGACAAATAGTTGTAATTTGTACTGTCCCGAGTGTCCAACCGGCAATTTATTGCTGACACGGACAAAGGAAAATATGTCGTGGGAGATTTTTCAAAAAACAATTGACGGGTTAATTCCGCAGCTTGTCTGGGTCACATTGTACTTTCAGGGCGAGCCATATCTGCATCCTGAATTTTTAAATATGGTTACCTATTGCCATAATAAACAACTATTTACATATACATCTACAAATGGGCAATTGATTACCGATACATTGGCAAAGCAAACGGTGGAGTCGGGTCTTGACAAAATCGTGGTATCAATCGACGGGTTGACACAACCTGTTTATGAGCAATACCGACAAGGTGGAAGTTTGTCGAAATCTATTGAGGCCATTCAATTGCTGGCACATTGGAAAAAACAACTGAAAAGTAACACTCCACTTATCGAAGCTCAGTTTATTGTGATGAAACACAATGAATTGCAGCTAAATAACTTCAAAAAAACGGCAAAAAAATGGGGTGCTGACAAAGCAGTATTGAAGACAGCTCAAATTGATCTGAGCCATGTGGACAATTTTGTGCCGACACAAATGCGCTACTCACGCTATGTGAAGAATTCTAATGGCGATTGGAAACTCAAAAAAAGGTTGAAAAACCGTTGCTGGAGGCAATGGAGTGGTGCGGTAGTTACCTCTAATGGCGATGTGTTGCCGTGTTGTTTCGATAAAAATGGCGAACATGCCTTTGGCAATATTCGCACTGAAAAATTTGACACAATATGGAATGGCGAAAAAGCGAATGCCTTCAGGCAAGCGATACTTAAAGACCGAAAACAATTTGAAATGTGCAGAAACTGCACAGAATAAGCACACTAAATATGAGACTTGTAATTCAACGCGTGAAACACGCCTCGGTGACAGTAGAAAAACAGGTGACCGGCAAAATAGAAGAAGGATTGTTGGTGTTGGTAGGTATTGAAGACACCGACACCAAAGACGATAGCAACTGGTTGGCCGGCAAAGTAGTTAATCTCCGTATTTTTGATGACGAAGACGGAGTAATGAATCGCTCGGTAACGGAAATAGACGGCAATATGTTGATTGTCAGTCAATTCACATTAATGGCTTCGACAAAAAAAGGAAATCGCCCTTCGTATATCAGGGCTTCAAAACACGAATTTGCCATCCCTATGTATGAACAATTTTGCGCCGCTGTAAGTGCATTATTAGGTAAACCGGTGCAAACCGGAATTTTTGGTGCCGACATGCAGGTGGAGCTACTCAACAATGGTCCTGTAACCATTTTTATTGATTCAACGCTTCGCGAATAAGCCAAATATGCTGATTTTGAGAAATGTTAAGAGAGTGAAGATACTGTTTTGCTTGTAACTTGCTCTTTCTTTTGTACTTTTGCATCGCTATTTAGACAGAAAGAGGATGTAATGTACATTTCGTGTGTATTTATTTACTCCTCAACTTGTTTAATGATTATGAAACGAGTCCCGAACTGTCGGGGCGAGTTGCATTTGTCTATTCAAATCAAAATTATTTACAAATGAAACAACCTTTGAAACAATGGATTAAGTTCGCTGTGGCAGCAATTATATGCTTGTTGTTTACCCTGTGGATTGGTAACTGGCTGGTTTTGTTATTACTACCCATTATCTTCGATGTATATATCACAAAAAAAATTCCATGGACATGGTGGAAAGAGAGTAAAAACTCAAAAGTGCGGTCTATCATGAGTTGGGTAGATGCCATCTTGTTTGCGTTGATAGCCGTGTATATCATCAACCTTTTTTTCTTCCAAAACTACCAGATTCCTAGCTCATCGTTGGAAAAATCACTTTTGGTGGGCGACTTTCTGGCGGTATCGAAAGCTGCTTATGGACCACGAGTTCCTAACACTCCGCTCTCTTTTCCGTTAGTACAGAACACGTTCCCTATTTTAAATTGTAAATCTTATTTCGACAAACCGCAATGGGATTACAAACGTTTGAAAGGTTATAGCTCGGTGAAACGCAATGATATTGTGGTATTTAACTTTCCTGCAGGTGATACTATTACACTTGTACAGCAAAATCCGGATTACTACACTACTTGTTACGAAGATGGCTTGGCTTCATTGAAAGCTGAATCGCCCAATATTACTCCCACACCCGCAATGTGTTATCAACGGGGTCGTTTGATTGCAAGAGATAGAGAAGCTTATTATGGCAAAATCATGTATCGTCCTGTGGACCGCCGCGAAAACTATGTAAAACGTTGTATCGGACTTCCGGGAGATACCCTCAAAATCGTGAACAATCAGGTATATATCAATGGCTCAATAATATATGATCGCCCCGGCGTACAATACAATTATTGGATACAAACCAATGGAAGTTACTTGACCGATGATCAGTTTGATGAACTGGGTATTAGTAACGAAGACCGCTCATTGCTCAACAAAGATTTTGGCGAAGATGCCCTTCGGCAATTGGGTTATCGCCTCAACTCTTTTGGGAAAATCAATCCTGTTTATAATCTCCCGTTGACCCATGAAAAATACCTTTTGCTCAAAAAATACAGAGAGGTAACTTCGATTGTAGTGGAACCGAGCATGGTGGCTGGACATGTATTCCCTTTAGGCTATGAAAAAGGTTGGAATAGAGATAATTACGGACCGCTCTGGATTCCTAAAAAAGGAGCAACTGTAGCTATCAACACTGATAATATTCTTATTTATCAACGCATTATAGAAGCTTACGAGCACAACAAACTTGAAATTCACGATGGTACCATTTTTATTAACGGTAAAAGGACTACCAACTACACTTTCAAAATGGATTATTACTGGATGATGGGCGATAATCGCCACAAATCAGCCGACTCGCGCTTTTGGGGTTTTGTACCCGAAGACCACATTGTAGGACAACCGCTGTTTGTGTGGCTTTCGCTTGATAAAGACAAGAGCTTTTTGGGTAAAATACGCTGGAGCCGTTTCTTCAAATCGGCAGGTCATTAATTATGATTCGCACGGCTTCAGAAGACGATGTGCCGCAATTGAAACAACTGTTCAAAAGCTGTTTCAATGATTCGGACGACTTCCTGAACCTCTTTTTTAAAGAATATTTTCCCGCCACAACCGGCATGGTAGCAATTTGCGAAAAGCAGATTGCCGCCATGCTTTTTTTATGTCCTGCCACCATG
>Ga0302271_10003013_pt1 | contig 14622 bp, 14 predicted proteins | sample III_Bog_N1_1_FD_198767 | JGI IMG/M metagenome (GOLD analysis project Ga0302271, IMG submission 198767) | Peat permafrost microbial communities from Stordalen Mire near Abisko, Sweden - III_Bog_N1_1 | ecosystem: Environmental > Terrestrial > Soil > Wetlands > Peat | place: Sweden: Abisko... | reverse complement strand
TCTATTAAAATCGCAAGGTGCTCTAATCAATCAGAGCTTCTGATTTATTTAACCCAAGGATTTAATAGCCTTTAGAAATAGCATAATCTGAGATTCATTATTATTCCCAATTATCACCAAAACAATAATCAACAAAATAATAACATGGAAATTGAAAATACACCTGATGAAAAGGTATTAGATCTTGCTAGTTCATCTTCTCAAAGCAATCAATGTCAATTCAATTCCTCTATTTGTTCATCTTTGTATCCTTAATCATCCGACAATCCTTTGAGCTCATCAAACAGCAGTATTTCAGTTATTATTTCTAGCCAAAAAAAGAATACCAAAAAGAATACAACAAATAAAAACTCACCTTCAAACAATTCAGCTGCCGTTGTTTCTGATAAGAATTTGATCTAAAAGGAATACTCCTATTCTAACATTCAGCTATTCTTCAACTTGAAGGACAATTTAGAGAGAACCTACTTTATCCCTGGTGATTTCATGGTCAATTTAGATTACAACGATTAGCGCACAGCGGAATAGCAAATAAACATTTACAAATAACTGAAGAGAGTTGCGAATGCAGAATAAGATAATGCGAGGAAAATAGTAGTCTTAAACATTTATACCTCGGAATCCATCAAGTACTGTGAGTTTAATGAATTGCTGCAAGGAATCTGCAAATATCCTGATCCGTTTATTAGTTATTTTCTCCCTATTATTGAGAAATATTATTAAAACATAGCGATATATGGTTCGATTCAACGAGAGTTATTGAAGACACTGGGAAAGCATAAGCTTGAGTAGATTATGCTAAGAAGGAGAAGGTATTTCGATGAATATGTAGATAGATACTTGAAAGAACATTTCACGGAATAAGATTTCTTTGTGTTTTATAAATATTAATCGTAGCCAAATGCGCATAGGATCTTCAATAAACTTAGCAAAACCAATCAAAGCAACAGTGCTGAGAACTTCCATGAAAACTAACTTCAATCTGAAGAAAATTCAACGAGTTTGGATTAATAAATATTTTGTACTGATCCTTCGCTTGGATCAAACTCAAGTTCAACATACTTCGATCGATACACTGAAAACTACTAATGGATGGAGTATTCCGCAGCGGGCGTGTCATATTCGCTGATCGCGCTTCTTGGAACGGATCCATCTTCGTTTATAAACATTTCCATGAGGAACGGATTTCTTGATTTTTCTTCGGATAAATCGAAATACGAAGCAATGATTAAGAGTCTAGCAAGTCGAGTGATAAACGTGGATTCGGAAATATATTGTGATAGTCTTGAAGAAGTAAGTCTCTTAACGTTAGATGATTATTCGATAGCGACAACTTAGCAAGTCTACTGTATGAATTTAAAATATCCTGAGGAACTGAAGCTAGGATTCGATGGGAAGGAGCTGCCAACGGATATTCCTATATTTATACAGTATAACATTGATTTAAATTCGTTAGCTTGCATTATTGAGAAGAGAAGAAAGAATCCGGTGTTTTAGACGCAATGGGAAAATGAAATATTTGGGTATACTATGGAGAGTTAAGTGTTTTTGGAGAAATATTATCAAGAAAGGTTAAGAGATTTGAAACCGGAAAATGATTATGAACATGTGCTTAGACATTACTACAATAAGGAATGCGGGTATAGGATGATTAAGCAGTGAATAGATGGAGAAGATAATAACGATAAAGGCTATAGAATGACTGCAAACTGAGGATTGCTTTTTGATATTTTAAATTAAAAACCAAAACATTTTTGATAATTTATTGAGTATTTGTTAGAATTTCTTTGTCTATTTTTGTGTTTATTAGATAAATGCGTTGGAAAGAAAGAGAAAGAGAGAGAGTTTAGCAAGCAGGAAGGGAAACAATCACTAGACTAATGCGTTTCCCCCTTGAAATCTATTTTGATAAATTATGCCCTTCAAAAGCAGAAGAATAATCAAAATAGCGTGAATTCATTTTCAAATATAGATAACAATCAAATCAATCGAACTTTTAATACTACTAATATGATAAGTCTTGTTGTTGGAGGTGTGATAGGAGTTGGAACTCTTGTTTACTTGAGTCGTTCAGCTGGAGCAGAGAAAACAACTGAAGAAGCGAATCCTCTAAATGATTCTGCAAATCCAGAAGAAGAAAGCACCAAAAACAAAGAAAATGAAGTAGTTTTATCTGACGAATAAAAAGCAGCCTTGGATAGATTGCAACAATAACGATACAATGAAGCTAGAATGCGTCGAGAACACGCACTTGGAGGATTATCAGCGAAAGACAGAGAACTTTTCGAGGAGTTTGTGAGTGAAATCAACGATGATTCGAAAAAATAAAAAAACAACAGCAACAGCAGCAGTGATTCGTTGTGGCTAGAGATATTAGTACTCTTCTCAGGGCTTCTTTTCGTGTATGCATTGGTTGTGCTGTCAAGTGATACATTCTACTCCCCAATTGATATTATCCGAATCCTCTCGAGATTCTTCGATTCAAGTAAGAGTTCATTCTCATCAGAATCGTAACCGACATCGCCATTCGCTGAAAGTATCTAAACACCACCCAATCCAACATAGGATTTATGATTTTGTATGTTGTATTAGAAGTGGTTTTGTAAAGAATTATTTCAAGGGAATCGATCAAAAAAAAGGAAATAAAGATTGAGATTTTCCTAAAGTTAATTTTTTCTCTTTTTCATTTTTAAGAATGAATATTGACTTACTTTTGTTCATTTTTGGATGCCCAAACATATTCCAACTTGCCTGCATTTAATCTTGTATTTATCTTCCATATTCATGTTTTCAATGCGGAATTGTTTGAAAACAAACTTTCTTTTGATTGGCTGGTTTTTAAGTTGAGTTAAGGGAAACAACAAGACTATTGAATTCTTAGAAGGAATTAAACAAAATGTTAAGAACTTATGGTGCTATTTAGAGAACTTCATTATTTCTCTGAAGTTTGATCTTTTTAATTGCGTAAAAGGCATGATATCTCGTATAATAAAGAGAAAAGATCATAGCTAGCATTCAAGATAGGAATTACTGGGTGAGGATTCGATTTTATAGTTATTTCTCCTTCAGAATCAACCAGCTTCTTGGGAAGTACAATTAAAGGAGAAGTACTCTCAGTTTGTTTGGAGTTTGGAAGTTTAAAAAGCAGCAGAAGTAGAACTATTGGTTTAATATTATTTAATATAATCACACAAAAACAAACATCTTAAGCTTATTATTTTCCCTATTTCTTGAGATATCTCTTACCATTACTGCTCTGAAAACTTGCTTTCTTATCTTGGGACTCTTTCTGATCGTTCTTCCACTCAAACCCTATGAGGAATATCCCTATTTATCCTCTTCTGATTGTATTTTTCAGTTTTCTAAATCAACTTGTCCGTGGAGATTCATCTGATGCATGCGCTGCTGATCCTTCTTAGCCATGTCTTTCTTGCCCACATGGAACTGAAGCATGCTATCTCTGCAGCACTGATTATGCGTTGATCAACTATAGCTGTGAGCTAAGATCTTCACTTAGCGATTTCGCATACTACCAAATTCTTGACAGGAATTCATGTAATAAACAAAGAAAATATAAAGTTTCTTGGGGAGATTAAAGACCAAATAAGCAGGGAGAGAGAGAGAGAGGAATTGACTGCTTTTGTTATTCAGATAGATAAGAACCAAGATGCTTTAACCTATTACTTGCTTGATTGACAAATTGATTTGAAATTGATCTAATTATTCCATTGGATTTAACTTCTTTCTAGAGTTGATTGGTTATTCTGAGATCTGTGAAGAAGAAGATTATTATGTGGATACCTCAACAGAAATCTCAAGCTGCGTGTGTAATGAGTTTTATTATCTTCATAGCAGACATTTCTTTTTATGTAAAATACTAATCATTTTTGTTCTTCTTAGAATGTCCAGAAGAATGTGATGGATGCTATTTCTCTGCAACAAGCTAAGCTCCTAAATGCTGGGATTGTGCGCAAGGCTACTACATAGAGAATTCTCTGCTGCTCACTGAAGCTAGTAGATATCAAGATGCTACATATAACCCCTCATGCAAATGTAATCAAAAGTTAACACACAGTCATTTGATTTCTGTTTAACACTCCTGCTTTGTCTAACCACAGTGAGAGCCCAACAATCAAGTGAGCTGTCACTTACCATAAATATCGTTGCTTCTGCATTTCCTCTTGATCAGCATATTACTCCTTACACCATATCTGATTGCGAAAATACCTAAAACAATTAGCTACAATTCGACAGCTTTTTCTAAGCTCTTGTGTTTATCGAAGAAACCTGCTCGATTGGGTATTCTGAAGGAGATATCACATTCATCTTTGCAGACGGTATGCACTTTGTAGGGGTTGATGGGAATAAATACCAATCCTCAGATTCATCTAGAATCTTTGAATTCTTTAGATCTTCCAATTTCAGAATCACCATCAAGTAATAATATTTTATCTCTCTCTGTTCTTTCTTGTGTGTCTATTGTTTCTATTGACTATGGCAGCCTGCTCTGCCTACTTTTGTGCTTCATTTTTATGTAATTTTTTTTTGGTAAAGATCTGCAACAAGCAAAGCAAATTCTATCGTTTATTGGCGAACTGAGAATATCAGGTTCTTCATATACAATTCCCTCACTATACAAGATCTCACCATCGATGGCAGTGAGAACAGATCACTCTGTAAGCAGATTTATGATCAAAACAATAATTTATTTAATTCAATTTCATACTTCTTTTTGCTTTAGTGAATTTGGATGCTTCTTCTTCATTGCAGAGTTGCTTTAATTCTCGATAACTCTGCTGCAATAATAGCACAACCGCTTCATTCTTCAAATGCGATGATCCATCTGCAGAAAGACATTATTCTGATTCTCCGTTATCGTCAACTCATCAGCCAGATGTAGTCGGACAAGGATTGTTCAATATCCCCTCGTCGAAGAGATACACTCAAGATGTGCTTCCAAGTTTTGTCATGACTGTAAGAAACTGCTTATTCATATTAAAATTGAGAAAAGCTAATTTCTTATTTTATTTGTCTCATTTCCCTTTCTTAAGCGAGTGGATGTCTTAAATATGATGACCTTCTTTTCAGAAAAGAATCGCAATTTCCTCAAACTCTCCACGAATTACGGTTTCGTGTAGCTTGATACCGTCAAAATCGATAAATACTACTTCGTTGGTGGTTTCCTCTCAAACTATCGGTTTGCTCAAGCTAAACGAGGTGAAGGACAGCTCTACAAGGATCTTGACATCGGACTTCAAAGGAGGTAAAAAAACAGCAATACTCTCAAAAATGTCCTTTTGTCATATCTTTTTTATTTGCTTAATAGATCTGATTGCCGTATGCGTATGCCAGGCTTATCTAAAGGTGTATCATGTCTTTCTGTGTTCATTTCCAAAAGTACTTTCTCGAATTACAACTATCTGCGATACAAACGGCTTAATGGAGCGTACAGCGACGAATCTCGATTAGTTGAAAGTTTCACACTTAACTTATTCTCCAGTTTAACCAGTGTGAGTATATCCTCCAGTTAATTTAGCAGAGCAATTGTCTCTTCTTATCTAAAGGAGTCTTAAGATGAAATTTTCAGCAGTTCCAAAGTTCAGCAGTGCAAGAATAGCTATGCATCTTCTAGTGAAAGCGATATCCTTAAAAGTTCATTCGTGAAAGTAGATCCTAATTTGCATTTCGATTAGGATCAGATATCTTAATCAACGTAACTTCTAGGATCGCATATCACATGGTAGCATTTCAAAGGGGAACTGACCGTCACAGGTAGCACTTTTGACTCCAACCTCAGCTACCAAGCACCAACGATTGCTATTGTGCATTACTCCGAGTACGTTGGTGCTGCAGTTTGGGAAGAAAGTATTTTCAGTGATAGAAACAATACGAAAACCTTCACAGCGAATGCCCGTGTTCTTGTATAAAATAATCAATTCACCAACAACTTCGCGTTCGTTGCCAATAATGTACTGTTGTTCTACCATAAATCATCTAAATTCTACAATCAGCACTCGCTTTCATGCATGGCAATATAACTTGTGAATAATCAGTTCCTGAATAATCTTGGATGTCCGACTGCGTACTTTGTTGTGTCGATAAACTGTCGATACGCTGGATAAGCAGCCGATGAAACAGATAAAGATTGGTATAAAGAATTCAATCCGTAGAATCCATAGCAGTTCAATGGGCACTTGATGCAATAAGTTGTGATGAAAAACAACGCATTTACATCGAATTATGCGATCATCTCCAATGGACTGTTCATAGCAGGCTCGAAGGATGTGTTAATCTAAGGGAACACCTTCACTTCGAATGGAGTCATCATATAGCAGACCAAAGTAAACAGCAATATTCATAGTTTTTATTTACTGTTTATTTATTACAATATTTCCCCCAATCAGAGTGAGATCTAGAACAACAATTCTCCGTTCATATCAGTAGAAGGATACAATGGCGACACATACCCTTACATCAGTGACACTTGGATGACAGAATCATCTGCTTTGTTTATCTAACTCCCTGTGTAGATATTCATAGACAGTAACTAGTTTATCTCAAACTGGGCAGTTTCTACTGGTGACAGTTATTTCGCTTAGAGCATACTGCTTCACCGTATTCTATCGAAAACAGACGTAAAACAATACAAAGAGCAAGGGTGCATTCATAACAAATTTATTTTATTAATTCGATATTTTCGTCTATTTAGATTCGCTTCAACAGCAATGTTTTCAAGGGACACATTGGCATTCCATTAAGATTTCTTTCACCTCAAGAACTTGGCAGTAACAAATCTTTTTGTAATTTGAAGCATCCTAATTGATTTCTTCTTCCTCTTAAAATCTAGAATAACTCTCAACACTTCCATTGATTTCCCTGCACTTCCTAACAAGTGTAAGTCTTCGCAAGACCATAATTGAACCAATTCAAGTCGATTTTTATGGCAACACTTTCGACTCCAATGAATACAAAATCAACACGATCAGTAAAGACATCTCCAATCCAAAGCTCGACTCTTACACACTCTACTCCCTCGGCGGGAATGTACAATTACTTAAGCTGTTCTCAGATAACGAAATCAATGGATCACAGCCTGTCTCAAGTGACTACATTAACCTTCTCTACACAACAATCAACTTCCTCATCAGAAACTCCGTCTTCTCCTAGAATATCGTAAGATCCCCTCAACACTCTCATCTCTTTTCAATTATTTCATTCATTCTTCTCTTTCCAAAGCACTTCAACGGTGGCTGCATGGTGGAGATATCTGGTGTAAATCTTATCCAAGCGCAAGCTAATAAATTTTCTAACAACGACAATGATTACAGTGTTGGTTAATCAGCCTAACAAGGTGGGAAACTATGTGTCCTCTCAAGCAGTCCAGTGATTCTAAGTGAGCATCCTTAGTTCACGTTGTTCTCCTCGACGATCGTAGCAGACAAAGGAATGCTGTTCTACGATGAGCAAACACATTCCTAAGATTAAATTGGCGATCTGACATTCACCAACTCGACATCTTCAACTTCCTTCCTCTATGCAACCGTATTTTTCCCATTACTTCACCCCCAAACAATTCTTAATGATTTTTGTTGATATTTAGGGCACTGACATACTGGACACAGAAGGTAATGCGTTCCTGAATAGCGTAAGTCTCGATGGGATGATCAAAGCGAAGAGTGTGAAGTCCTTAACTTTAAAAGATTTATCGGTTACTTCATCATACCCTTATGTGATCTAGTTAATCAGTGTGTTTGACTTCTCGTTGACTGGCATCTAGCTACTCAAAAACGACTGCAGATTATTCAGTAATTTTTTGAAGAACTACACAACCGACTACAACACCTTAGTAGCATAAAATGTTTAATCTATTTATCTCTATCGCTCAAGAGGATCATTACGAGACTCTAATTTTACCCTCAACACAGCTTCCAACGCAACAGTTGCACTCCTTCGAGACAATAGCTTATTGAACGTTCAATCCATCACTGCGAGTAAAAACTAAGCCCTCAACACAGGTGGGCTATTCTATGTCACTGATGAATCTGTTCTAACTGTTGCTTCATCAACTCTCAAGGACAATACTGCTTCTAATTCTGCTGGATGCTTCTTCATATAAAACTCATATTTTGGATTGGTAACTTCCACAGTGAATGCATGCAAAGCTATGAACAGTGCAGGTGTCGCGAGAATTGAATAATCCAATGTGACTGTTTCATAATCTTTATTTGTGAATAACTCCGCTGTGAATGAAGCTAGTTTACTCTATGCAATTCGTTCTTCGATTTCGTTATCGCTTTTGACGGCTGTGAACAACACAGCTGGATCATGCAGCATCATTGGCAGTGATGTTACCTTAGGTATTTACAATTCCACTTTTCAAGGAAACACAGCAGATGTCAAATCGAAGAATATCTATGTCACGTAGTCAACACTATCTATCGATAAATCTTTCTTCGTTGACTATACTCCAATAAATGAAGTAAGTTTACTGGCCATGTTGTTGTCTAAACTAAATTTCCTTCTTTTGTTTTTCCCCTTAGGTATCAGGTGCATTCTTGTAGATATTTAAAAGCGTCGCTAGCATTAAAAGCAGTTTTTTCGATGGAGGTAGAGCTCATTTCGGTGGTGCGATCATGATCGAAAGCTTCTCTCAAGTTTGGGTGGTTTCCAGTGAATTCAAGGATAACTATGCTGATACATCCGGTGGTGCTATTGCTAGTTCCAGTTACCTTGATATTACGTCAACTAATTTCACAGCGAACTCAGCAGGAATCAATGGGAATGATATATTCTTTAAATGCACTGATGACTTATATTTGGACAAAGTCACTGTCTTGGCATCGCTGGGGAGAAGCATCTTTGTTTGGGGCAGAAAATTCGAAGCATACGGCTTAACTATCAAAGGGGATATCAATCTTTCAACGAATGATCTAGATGAGTCCAAAGGTATTTAAAATGGTGTATTCTCTATTAATATTTTTCATAAAAAAGATATGGAGTGATGTGAAAATTTCTGCTAATTTGTATTCCCTTAGGTATTTATGCGTTTGAGACAAGTGAAGTTACAATAAGTGAAAGTGTATTCCAAGGGCTGTTTGCAATCAAAGGAGCAGGTGTGCATATTGTAAACGAAATTAATGTAGATACTAAAAGTAGCTCGATATTGAACAGCTAATTCATAAGTAACTCAGCGTAAATAGGCGGTGGATTGGCAGTTGAAGGACTCACGAATACTTAGCTTGTAGATACGGAATTCACTTGGAACACTGCGTTTTATTTTAATGATACAATTGGAACGGGAATCGGTGGAGGAATTTATTATAATTGTCCACTGAAGTTTAATTAATGTCTCATGAGCGTTGTTCGGTGTGCGTTCACAGGAAATCAAGCTGAAATGGATGGAGGAGCGATTAAATTTGATGGGGCTGAGATATCTGTTGATTTTTAGTCTGAGTTTCAATCGAATTATGCGATTTACGGTCCAGATATTGCATCCTATCCAATTCATTTATTCAAAATGCAATCACTAAATTAGGATACGATTGCAGATTTTAGAAACCCCAATGCATTCTCGAAAGGGTTCACTTAGAAGATCTTAGAATCGTACATGTTCTCTGATATGGTTTCAGGGTAGAAATTTGGGTTGTATTATGCTTTAGCTGATCATTACGGGAACGTCGTAAGAACTGCTAATTCCTCGTATGCTCGGTTCACAACACAAGAAGATAAAGTTTATCTTGAAGGCAGCTAAAGGGTATCCGTGTCAGGATATTTTGATTTTTCTAATCTCGTTGTTACGATCAATCCAGGAGATATTTTGGAGATGAAAATATCCACCAATGCGATTCCAGAAGAATGGCTTTAAAAAGCTAGGACATAATTGTTGTAGTCAAGAAGACTTCTCTCTGCAGGAAGCTTGATGTTTGCTAAAGGATAAATGCCAGTGCAAATTGAATTTAGGAAATGCAAACTAGGAGAAATTCAAGGTAAAATTAAAAAAAAAAATTCAAATGTAATGGTAGGCAATTTTTTTTATTTTTCTTTTTGGGTTACAAAAGATGCAAATAAGTGTGTGTCTTGCTAAGACTACTAATACTCAAACGATGAGGATGTTTCAGAGGGTTCTAGCTAGTGTAAAGATTGCCTTGAGAACGTAATAATAACAACAAATGAATAGCAAATATACAAAACAAAAAGCAAATAAAAATATGAAAAATCCACATTTTTTTATGATATTTCTATTTGAAAATATGATTTATTTGATTAAAATATCCTTTAGTCTGTGTGTCTTGGCCGAAATGAAGTCGCACCGTTAAGTGGATATTGGAGACTCACTAAGACAAGTGAGAATATCCTACCATGTCCGAATCCAGATGCATGTCTTGGTGGTTATAACGGAACAGATATTATCTCATACACAGGTGCTTGCGCAACTGGCTACGATGGTATTCTATGTATGGAATGCACAGATGGATTCGCAAGGTACGTCATTTTACCAGTTCTAAGTTTACCTTTGTTTGTTCCTTTCCTCTGGGAATTTCTTAAATCAACTTTCTAATCTTTTTTTTCTTAAATTTTTAGAAATGGTGACAGCGAATGCGTGGAGTGTGAGAATAATATCTTCTATGACATTCGATCAGTTTTGACAGCAATACTAGCTGTGAGTATGGTTATTTTGGGAATTCGAGATTAACTCGATGACAATGGTACTGAGCAAGAACCATTGATTTGTCTCCTCAAGATTCTCGGCAATTTCTCATAAACGATCAGTATCATATCGTTATTTCAGTTATAATTTCCCTCAACAATCGGGTCTATCACGGCGTTCAACACTGTTTATATCTCCGCTCCAATGCAAGTGTTCTCCATGGACTGCTACTTTAGAGGGTTTGGTGTGAGTACTTCCATGGTTCGAGTATTGATAACAATCGTGACTCCAGCGATTATTATGATAGGTTCAGTGGTCTTTTTCTCGATTTACTATGCTATCAAAGAAGGCATCAAGCTGTTCTCTAACGCTGAGAGTCTAGCTGTAACAATACAAATAACAACCACATCCTCGTTTTGGGGTCTTTTTATTCCAATTAATTATCTAAAACCTTGGATGCTATTGTTTTCAGAGACTGAAGAACGCTATTGTGATCACATAATTGGTGATTATTTTCGTTTTCCATCCAGAGATTGTTACAGCATCATTTTCGCTGTTTCAATGCTAAGATCTCGGAGATAGCAATTAATCAGCAATGTATTCATAGCTAGAACCGTAATTGAAGTGCTTCGAAGGATAACATCTGCTGTGGGTTAAGTTCCTAGGAATTCCATCTTTAATACTATGGGGTACAAAAAAGAAGATTTTTTTTCTTCTGAAATTCTTATTGTTTTTGGTCATTTCCTTCTGACAATAGTGTTTATCATCCCATTTGTGATGGCTTTGACGTTATGGAAGCATCGTGATGTAATCGATAGAACAGATATGATAGCAACATATGGTTTCCTAACGAAAGGGTATCGATCAGAATATTTCTATTGGGAAATCATCACAATGTACAGAAAATCGATCCTTGTTGTCGGCAGCATTTTCATGAACTTTGATCCGTTCCTCTCTGTAAGATAAGCGATAATAATGGAAGTGATTTTGAGAATATTTGATTAACTAATGATTTTGTATTAAAAACAGGGATTAAACATTTTGCTGTATTTGTTCTTCTGGTATGCGATCTAACTTCGTTTTTAGCCATTTTTGACATATCAACTGAATAAAGTAGAAGAGTACTCTCTACTGACTTCTGTCTTATATATCTACTTCTCACTCTATTTCCTAGTTAGTAACGAGAAATCATAAGATTTTTAGTTTTCAATTAGCAAACAAACATGCGCATTGAATTTGGGAAAAAATTTGCTTATTTATGATTTTACCAACAAACAACACTAGGTGAGCCGAATGAAATGGTGAACATATTCGTGATGACCGCCTTGCTTCTATCATACGGTGGGTTCCATTTTTACTTTTTCTTCATCTATGGTAAGTAAAAAGTAACGAAATTCACTGAAGAAATCTCTGCAATGTCAGAAGGAGTCAAGAACCCTAAACTTGCAAAAGTCTTTGAAAAATTAGCCAATATTAAAATTCTAGGATGTCTCCGTAACTGGTTGCTCGAGCAGAAACATAAAGTAGAATAAGCTATTTTTGAGCATGATAAGAAGTTAGAAGAAGAGATGGATCAAGAAATCAGTCATACACATTCTTAGAAGTTAGTGAAAGAAGAAATCAAAGCTGCTGTCAAGGAAGCCTAGATGCAAATGACTAAACCAGTTGATGAATTCCTTAATATCAAGAGATAAAATAGAGAAATGCTAGAAGCAGCATAGAAGGTGGCTTCTCTGCTGAAGAATAACAAACAAGGGCCAGGAATCGATGTCAACGGAAGGTTGAAGTTAATCGCAGAGAATACGAGAAATAGATAGAGGGTAAACTAAGCACGCAAAGATTAAGAAAAAGAAGAAGAATAAGAAAAACTGTTAACCACAGAAGCTTCGAAAAAATAGCTCACTTAGGAAGAAGGACACGATGAAAATAGTAAACTTTCAGAGAGTCACCTCCCAACTTTGGAATGAGATTAACTCAAATTCCTGAAATTATTTGAAATTATTTTTTGTTTTATGTCATCTATGAAACACGGAAAAAGACCACAAACAACTACATAAATCTTCTCTTATTTGCTTCTCATGGCTTTTATTTTGCACCTGGAGAGGCTAATCGCTTAGCGGATTTAGACCCACTTAGATTCTTCAGTGAAGTTTAGCTCTATCCCGGTGATTATTCAAAACTATGAAAATCATGAATACTTGAAACCTTCCAAGGTTTTTTCTCCGTTGTCTGCTTATTCGTAGTTTTAGCCATTGCAGTTGTTGTCTTATGCTTCTTTGGTAAGGTTCTATTCGAAGCTGATGGCGACACAGCCTTTTTGATTTCTTAATCAACAGATTGATTCTTTTTAGGTTTAAGTTATTTTGAGTTGGTTTCATTTAGCGCATTTGGATTTTAGTTTTCCTGTTTGGATTATTGCGCTGAGGGCTTTTTTGAATCTCTAACACTTTCTTCTGTGCTGCCTTCTAAGATTGGTGCAAGTTAGTTTTAATTTCCTTGCAATGTTTGCGCATTTTAACGCTGCTGGTATTCTTAGAGAAGACTTTCTTTAAGTTACTGCTGTTTTTAACTGAGTTCTTTCATCTCAGATTGAAGTTATGGACTGAGATACTTTGATCCTTGTTAAGGAGATTAGTATTGTTATTAGTATGGCTGATATGTTGATTGGATCTAATGGGATGGATCTAATTGTTTGGGGTCAAACTGAGAAGCTAGATAATCAGATTTAGGCAAAGAAGATGTGGAGTTTATTCCTGAGCCTAGAAGCTGATTTGGCTGATAAGGAGGATATTCATCGTATTTTGGTGCTTACTGCTGTTCATTTTGATTGCCTTTTAAGATATTCAGCAATTGTAACTTTTAAGTCTATGCTTCATCATATTTCGCTTGAAGTTGAGCATTTAACTAATCTGTGCTTGTCTGGGCTTTCACATGAATGCTCGTTTACTCTTAAGCAAGTCTAAACAGCTGATCGAATGTGTCTTGAAGCTCCAAAGCGTAGTTTCGCCATTTATCTTTTGAATCTAAATTTGCTGAGCTGTCGGCTTGCACGCGAATAAGTTTACCTTTCAAAGCGGAGTACTTTTCATTTATTGCCCTCTTATTCTCCTCAAAGGCTTTATTCAATTTGGATTGTTCTTCAGCCTTTGATATTCCATTTTCCTTGAGCAATCTTGTTCTGCCCTCGAATTCATTTGAGTAGACTTCTGCTAGTGCTTCTTATGGTCTTCTTCCATATCCTGCAACGCTTGGAGCAGATAAGCTTCCTACAACTGGACTCGCTAAGGTACTGTTACTGCCATTGCTTAGGTAATTATTTCTCAACTAACTCCCTTGAGACAGTTTCGAAGGATCCATCAACGCTAGACGATTGTACAGCTCAAGCAGATTGTTGTATTTTTCATTGAGAGAATCGTTTTCTTGAATGAGAAGTCTGTTTCCTCTACCCATATCTGACATGTCTCTAAGCAAATCGTCTCTTTCTAGTGTGATTTTCATCAAGCTTTGCGAATCAATTGCTGCAATTCTGCTTTATCTCAAGGATTCAGAATGTCGTAATGCGTCATTTTATTGCAAGATTTGCTCTCTTTCTTTTCTAAGTTCAGCTACTTCCAACTCTAACCTGACACACTTTTTCTTATAAATATCTTCCAAATCTAGCCTCTCAGTGTTGTAATCGTATTCAGCTTATTGCAAGTATCTGTTTCTTTGGAAATCTCCCATTTTTTTTATGTAACTCCAGTTGCTTTTGAAATTCAGTTATTTTGTTTTTTGTAATTAGTATTTATTAATTAAAAAATAGAGATTCTCTTGCTGATTTTTTATTGCACTCTGGGAGGATCCTCTTTCTCCTGGAATCGTTTTACATTCTCGCTCTTCCTCTAGCTTAATTTTTATTCGGCCTGCTTTTTTCGAACTGGCTTTTTTATTTAAGATTTCTCTTTGTTTGCTGCGATATCGCTCCTTCAACGATT
>Ga0302271_10003012_pt1 | contig 14623 bp, 8 predicted proteins | sample III_Bog_N1_1_FD_198767 | JGI IMG/M metagenome (GOLD analysis project Ga0302271, IMG submission 198767) | Peat permafrost microbial communities from Stordalen Mire near Abisko, Sweden - III_Bog_N1_1 | ecosystem: Environmental > Terrestrial > Soil > Wetlands > Peat | place: Sweden: Abisko... | reverse complement strand
CTGAAATTTTTTAATATTTTTTTTTGTTTATGATAATTTGATAATATTTTGTACTTTGGAACTCTCCAGAAAAGCAACCAACTTCCCAACCAAAGTAAAGTTCAGAAATGAGTAGCTAATTTGATTTGCTTATTCCAAAGAATCTTCTCTTGCATTGTAAAAATAAAAAAATAGAACTGATTTGATAATTTTGCTTAGTTTAGTTATTTTTTACTTTGATTAATATGTGTACTTTCATAAAAGAAAAACTCAACAATAAAAAAAATAAATTACTGTTAGATTTATCTCCTTTTAAGCCTATGGACTATACTACAAAGCAAGTTCCTTTTTTAGGGAGGTTTGTAAGTTTATTATTACGATCACACTTTTTTTATTAGTGATTGTTTTCACTGAGATTTAAAAAAAAAAAAATTTTGTATGTGTTTGTAGTTCCAACAAAATTAAAGGGAATAAGGAGAAAGAGTTAAAATCAGCGAAAATTAGCGAATACGCTCTTGAATATCTCTCTGGTTGGAGAAACAAATCAGATACGAATCCTCTCACTTAACAATGCTAGGCAAGGATTTATCAGGTGAAGGATAATGGTAATATGAACCTCCAGGGGATAACGGAAGTAAAAGGAATGAAAGATTGTCTCTTCTTGGATCTGCTGTTGGTGCTGATGTTGACGCCGGTGGTGGTGGTAGTAATAGTGGTGATATTCATAAAAGTTTATATTTTCATGGAAATCCATTTGATCTAAGTTAAAATCCAGTAGATTTCCATGAGAGTACGATGAATAATTGGGATCTTTCGAAAGTTGCAGCGAAAAGTTATCTGATAAATACTCTCATTGATGAGCAGGCATCGCAGAGGCAATAAATAAAAATCAATTCTATGAGAAAAATAGATTATAAAAATACGAATACTGCAAACTCTGCTGATGGTAGAATCGTCCAAAGCGATCAAAATCAACAATAAATCAAAGCATTCAAGAAAGATACATAGCAGAAATTGACTAAGCCATAGGCTTAGCTTCTGATACAGTCATCCAAGGGTCTGCTTCCTTCTCGTGGGTCCAGTCAAGTATTGTTTACAATCCCAAATCAAGAATAAACTTATCAAAAAACCAATGGACTAAATAATTCTATTTACAATAAAAAACACACTTCTTCACCAAGTCTTGTCGATCCAAGTTGGCAGTAGTTAAAAGAGTCATCTCAGAATATTGAATCTTCTTCATCTAATCAATTTGATCTGCAATTCAATAAGATTCCTAAGAAATCTTTGCCATCTCTTCGAATATCCTAACACAACTAAGTTCCTTTAGTTTAATCGTAGTCTAAGGAATCCAAATAAACACAGGAATAGTAACAATAATAAAAGCAGTAAGTTTCTTATTTCTTCACACCAAAAAACAATACCTAAACTCGAAACTTCTAGGTTAAAGAGAAGTCTTATTCATCATCAAATGGTTCTTAAATGGGTATTAGTTAGCATATATTACTGAAGAAAGATACCCAAGAATACCAAATGGGAGTTTAAGGGAAAACAGAGAATAAGAGTAGCAGCTAGGACTTTACTAACAAGCAGACTAAACAAAAAGGATAAAAGGAATAAAATAAATAAGAAGGTCAAATAGTCAAGTTAAGGTTTTATACAGAAGAAAGTGATAACTATCCTTATAAGGAAGAGAAATAATTCACAAAGCCCATAAAGACAGAAGCAAGTCAAAAAGGAGAATACTAATATGATAGTGAAGATATTTATAAAGCAAGAAGCATCTGGAATTAATAGAATATCAGTGATGGATAGTAGTTTTAATTTGGTAAAACTACTGGAGGATCTGATTGGAAAGATCTCAAGGAAAATGATGGCTCTTCGTTTGGTGGTTCGGTGAGGAACAGTTTGGAAAGGAAGAAGTCGAAGAATGAGAAGATGAATATGAATATGACAACAAGAGATTCATTGTCGAATAGATAAAGTACACAGGAAGATTCGAAAAAGAGCTAGAAAACAAAGAGTAGTTTAGGTAATTTAGTTAATGAAGATTTTAAGCCCGTTGAGAGTTTGCGGTTCTATTTTGAAGGAGCAACTAAAGAGTTATTGAAATCAGTTAAAAGAGGAAAAGATAATAGCAATGATGGTAAAAAAGGTTAGAGGGATTTTGGGATAATCAAGGGTAGTTTGGAAAATGGGGTAAATGATGGGAAATAAAAGAAGGAAAAATAGAGAAATGGTATTATGAATGAGGAGATAATAGTTGAAACAAGTAGAAATGAGAAACTTAAGAAGAATTTCAAGAATAAAGGGGGGAAATAGGAATTGAATGTTATCAAATAGGCTGAGGAATTGCCATTGAGAGGGTAGCTTGATATGAAGAAAGAGGTTGGATAGGATCGAAAGAGGTTAAATAGCAAAGACAAAGAAGAAGCAGGAGGAGGAGGAGGAGAAGTAATATTGAAAACAGGTAATGAAATGAAGAAATTAGAAGGATAAGGATAAATTCATGTGTAAAATGAATAAACTAAGAAACCAAAGAAGAGATAAGGTTTAATAAACAAGAATAATTACGTTGATACCAAATAATAGGAATACATAGATCATGAATCAACAAGAGGGAAGATTACTTCTGGAGGATCGATTCAGACCAATTAGCTCTAAAACTAAATAGAGAATAAATAGAAATAGGATGAACATAGAGAATAGCCTCAACAATAAGGAGAAGGGAAAGGATAGCAATTTCAGGAGATGTAAAAATAGTAAAATGCATAATCATAGATGCTAGATGTTGAGGAGAAGAAAGAATAATCTGAAAGAGATTTAGAGATTCAGTAGCTTTAGTAAAGAGTTGTTAATATGGAGAATGAAAAGAAGTAATTGGAAGAAGAGAAGAGGCAATAGAAAAAAAAGTTAGAAGAAATCAAAAGATATTAGGAAGAGGAAAGCAAAATAGAGAAAGGGAGGAAAAGAATGAAAGAAGAAAAAGAAGAACTAAGGTAGAAGAGAAATGCAGTTGAAGAAATGGTGATTGATGAAGGGAAATAAGTGAAAAAGAGAGAAGAATTATTGATTTAAGAAGAATATGTTGTTGTTGAGTAGAAACGAGAATAAGATAATAGAAAATAGGAAGAATAGAATTAATCATAGCAAACAAGGGAGACAGACAATGTCTAGCATACAACATTACAAGACCTACGAGTAAATGAAGAAATGAGAAAAAAGTAAGAAAAAATTTATTAGCAGGTTCTCAAGGATCATTAAGATCATAAGACGTAAGAATAAGGATAATTTCAGAAAGAAATTGATATTAAAAAAGAAGAGGAGATTGTAGATAACTTGGAAAGTTTCAGTTTACAATAAGATCAATAACAAGAGTAGTAATAATAAACTAACAGCAATGAGATTATCATTAAGAAAAAGGACGACCTGAACATTGAATTCTTCTCAGGAATAAGTTAAATCTACGAATCACAAAAAGCTGCTTCCGAGAAACAAACCGAATAAGACTCTGAGTCAGCTACTGTTCAAGTTAGCTCTGATTAATAAAATAAACCTTGTTTAGTATTAACTAAAACCATTTCAGAATTCTTCACAACAGTCCCAAGAGATGATCATATAATATTAGTCTAAAACGAACAAAACGAAAGTATCGAAGAAGAAAAGTTAGATTCATTGAGATAACCTGTTATTGACAGTGATAGCTTGGATTTAAAGTATTTCCAACTTAACAACAGAAGTAATAGTGACAGTAGCTGTAGTAATCCAGGAAGAATACAAGCGAAAGATGATAAGGATAACACAATCAAGAGCTTAGATCTCATACCTTGCGAGTAATTTTTAGATGTGAAGAAAAATAATTACAATAACATGAGCACAGTTATTGAAAGATCAGAAGTTAACTCTTATAATTTTTTGCAGACTCCGTAGATTACTCCAGTTGCTAGTGCTAGCAGTAGCACTACTGTGATCCCTCCTGTGGAACTACAATAACCAAAGCAATAATTAGAATTTTTATCAGATTAATAATAAGTTCAAGTTTCTTTTTTGAATTTGAATTCCCCTGAAGATCTCCCAAATCAACCTGAAGCTAAAGGATCACTTCCAAGCACTACAATCGAGCAAGATCAACAAAAAAATAACTAAATTGCATCTGAATCAATCACAACAGGTCTTTCAAGAATTCGAACAGATGTGCAGATTAACGTTGTTCCACCCGACAACAATACTCCTTTGCATTCATGGACAGCATAGAATGATTAATAACTGAATATTCAGCAGTCATCTTTTTTGCAAGCGCCCTTTAATCTAGGAGATAAAGCGGGAAATCCTAATGAAAAGGGGTATAATAGTAGCAAATAGAATCCATAGGTTCCGCTTCAATCCCAGGCATTCTTTCCAAATAATGTTGGCATTGTACTCTTGCCTAACGACTCTAGCAGTAACTTGAATGCTAATTAAGTAGAAAATGGGAAGGAAGCCAATGATAATAATGAGTAGGTACAGCAACCATAGACTTCTTCTACTTCTAAGCAATTTTTAGATCTAAACGCATTGGATGAATATACCCAAGTCGAATAGGTTTCTGAAAACCTTTTCAAGCATGTAATTCCTAGATCTAGCGTAGATCTAAAAGGTACCATGAATTCTGATGTCTAGAGGATAATATTTCGATCAGCGAAATCCAGTGACGATTAAGGTTTGAGTATTTCGATTACACCTCCACTCAAGAAAGAACCAAGCACTGCGAAACATTCCGAAGGTGCTAAATATGCTTTTGATTAGAGCTTTTCGATCGAGCGAAGTAACAAGAATAACAGCAGTAACTCTAGGTAGCATTCCTTTGGATTGGATGAGCTTCGTAGGCTTTCAATTGAGAGTGATACAAATTAACGAAGGATCTCTGTTTTGACTCCTTAACAGATTAAACAAGTCAAAAAAGAACGTAAAATATTATCTAAAAAAGCTACCTCCAACAATCTACAAACCGGTGAAGTTCTTGAGTAAGCTGATCCAGTGATGGCTAGTATCTATGGAGGAGATAACGAAGCAGAAACATCAGAGGAATTTGATTTTGAAAAGTATTGTGATTTTGGTAAAACCAAGAAACAAGATGATTTCAAGAAATTAATGAAGGAACTAACAGCATAGAATCAGCCAATTTCAAGTCCTTTCGTGGAAGGGTTTGGATAATCAATGATAGGATAAGATTAGAAGCCAAATGATAGTTTCTAAAAGAACATTAAGACACTATTTAGGAAGATAAATTAGTATTTCAAGACGAAATATCATCAAGAAACTGAAGAAGTAGTTGAGTAAGATTTATGCTAGAAAATAAGAAACTTTATGATTTTTTGGAATATTTGTGGAAATAGAGGGAATCTAGGTGATTCAAAGGGTGCTAGCAAAGTCAAGTCAATTGAGGAAATAAGCGATCAAGATGAGAGGAAAAATATACTTTAGAAGAGTGACATTGATAAGTTGAATTCGAAACTCCTGAAAAGAAGCGAGAAAGCAGGGTTTCTGGGGAGATTAATTAAGGATAAAACAGAGGAGTCCATAATGCAGATGGTTATGTCCAAAGATCACATGTAAGTTTGAATTAAATGGATTTTACTTTTTTTGTAAAATTGAGGATAATATTTTTGGAGTTTATTTGTCTTATTTTTGGAATAAATAAGTGAAGTATCTTAAGAAACTGCTATCGAGAGCAATTCCAATGCATTTCAACGTGGAATTAAGAAACGATAAAGTAAGAAACTAGTTATTGAAGTTAATCCTCCTACTGAAGAAAGTCAACCGAAGATAAAATTAGATTTCGCAGCTATCAAAAAGAAGAATGGAACTACATATGAATTTGTATTAGAAGAATCACCTGAAGATGGTGTATCGTCATTGTAGAGCTTCGATGAAGACGAAGAAGGAGATGAGAATAAAGCAAATGTGGAATAATAATCGATTTCGAGGATTTTAGTTCATAAAAATAAATTAGTATTAGTCAACAAGCCAGCTGAAAGTTAGGATGGGAGTAATAAAGGCAATAACACTAGTGTTAAAAATGAAGTCATTTCACAGAAATAATAATAATCTTAGAATCATCCATAAAAATACACTCTTAGTAGTTTAAAGAGCATTGAATCTCTGAGTAATTTCGATTTTATTAATTCTCCTTCGAATGATTCAATCGATGCGGAGGTGGAGTAACATCTCATGAAGAAAAGTAATTCACCTAGTAAATAAAATTAATTAAGACGATCTTCAGCTAGAAGGAAGAGACTTAGTGAAATAGCTGAGAATTTGAAGCCTACAAATCGGTCATCTGGAGTATCTTTTGCTGATGTTTTTAGCAACAATCAAGATGGTTATATTTAGCCTCCGAAATCTACTTTAGGATTTCTAAACCATAATTCATGGAAATTTGTTAAGAATTACTAATTGAATTACCTGGAAACATAACTTGATAAAGGATTCCTATGCAAAGTCAGCAAGTAACAGAAATGAGAGATAATGATGATATTATTGCAGTGTGTGTTTGTAGCTTAAAGTAGCCCAGAAAGCTAACAGAGATCAACTAATATTTTTGATATTTATTTTTTATTTTTTCTCTTCAAGGCTTCATGAATTCATAAACAATTTGAAATCTCGAGTGGATCCTACAAACAGCTACAAGTTAGAAACAATAATCATGCCAACAACGACGAATGAGCTCATCAAGAAGGAAGGAATGAGTGATTAAGTTCATCTCCATGAGTAATCTTCATTTGAAGAAACATAACCATAGAATTGGAGAGGCAAAGTTAATTTCATGGAAAAACCGAAAATCGTACTTTTCTCGCATGTTTTCCAGTCTGATATGGTCAGCAGCTTAGGAATGGAAGAAAGGAAGAAGCCACCATCCAGATCGAATACTAGTAATAGCAACAGCAGTAGCAGTGAAAGGGACTCTTCAGATTCCTCTGATGAAGAAGAAATGATACTATTAAGTGATGCTGACAATGACATTCACGATAAGACTCTTTATTCATACGATGAGGAGGATGATTACGAAGCTAATCGAGCTCCATATCAGCTATTAGAAGGATATCTAGAGCCTATTATTGTTTCCCAATCTGCAAATCTCTTCAGCTAACTTGCAGAAATAATTGTACCTGTTCTCAGTGGAATCGACAACGAATACATAAATTTGATCCTCAAACCAAAAGCCAAACCACTCAAGATGCCACCACCAAAATAATAAAATCACAGTGTCATAGGTAAATATGATGTGTGTTTGTTCTTGGGTATAAATTTATTTACAAATATTCTTTTTTTCTCTCTACATTAGAATTGAAGTTCACTGGGATATCTAATATGATGAACAAGCTTGACAACAACAGTCGACAAAGTGAAATCAAGAACCTTCAAATTGAGTACAATGATATACTGGAAGGTGATTTCCAAGATTAGCAATTCATCGATCATGAATTCTACAAGAAAGATTTCATAAAATTGCAGTAATAGTATTACCAGAAGTTCATGAGTATTCACTAAATAACCAAGAGACAGATACAGGAATAGGTAGAAAAACAGTAACAACTGCTACTCTAAGAACAGCAGTAATCTTCAAATCCTCGCAGAGAAAATAGAGATAGATCTCCTACAAGTGGTAGTGGTGGTGGTGGTACCAATCCTGCAGAAGATGGTTTTTCACTACAAGGGAATGGCTAACAACAACAACAGCAAATCGAATCATAATAATATGATTAAGTTGTAAATTACCAATCTTCTACATATGGCACCCTGCAGCCAAGCTCTCTTGGAGGGGTTAACGCAGCAATGTTCCATAGAAACACAGTCCCTACAAGTTTATTAGGCATGCATTCTCAGATAATTCAATCCAGCACTCTTCCAGCAACAGCAAATCTCACTTTACCTGTATCTGCTAACGCATAATCGTTCTTTTTGTAGCAACCTGGGTAGCAGTAGTAATAATAGTAAATGCATCCCCCAGGTATTTAAACCACTGCAAAAAAAGGATTCGCGTAAAGTCTAAAGATATTGAATTTCTCCAGCTAACCACAGCTAGGTTAACCACCTGATTACAGAACTCAAACTTCTGGGAGACAAGATGCAACTGCAGGTTTTTCCATGAAATCCTCTGAAGTTATGGCATCTTCTCAGAGCAATTACAACAAAACATCTACACTTCAATCTTATTAATCAATCTTCAATCAATCGGAGTCCCTCAAAGCTGTGATGTCGCCCATCCATGAAGCTGTCAAACAGATGTAGCAAAAACTTCAACATTTTTTGTTTGTGATTTCTTCTTTAAGTATTCACTATTTTTCTTATTTTTCCTTTTTCTGTCTCCCTACAAGACGAAACAGTGATCCCTCCTAGCTTTAGCAAGGTGTTCTCCAAAAAACCAGTACAGGCACTTCCTCCGAAGATCGCTAGCTCACTGCTCCTTCTTCTTCGTAAATCAGCAAGAAAGATATATCTACATAGTTTATCCGCAAGAGATCAATCTTCCGGTCAGATGTTGGAAACTTAGCCAACTAAATGGTAACATCATAAATGAAGCAATAAGATCAAAACAGAAATATATAATTTGACAAGAGTCACACTAGCAGTAATTATTAAGCTTCCCCACCATCGCTAGGTCCTCTAACTCCACCGAAAATTAATAATGGGTTAAGTTAGTAGGCTTAGTAAGTTGGAATAAAAGGATAAAGTACTAGCAATCTAGGATACGGTAACTAATAGAATAAGAACATTGAAGAAATAGCAGCCACACCAAGGAATACTTCACCGCTGTAATCACCAGACAGACTCAATACTAACAATAATGTTTTCTTCAGACAACCAACATTTGTTTCTCATACATTGCCGGGAATAGCTTTAGGAGGAGTTCAAGGAAACTACTAATAACAGTCAATAAGAGGAATAGCTAGTAATAACACTAATCTAAGAATATCTCCAAGGGATATCTATTAGCTTAATTAGTAAGCTACTCTTGTTAGCAGCAATACTAAATTGCCTATGAATGGGAACAATAACTATGAAAGTTTAAATAATAATAACTAACCAGGAAGTGCTGCTTTAATTTACAATGGCAATGACAAAGGAAATAATAACAGTTCAAAACTTGATAAAACATTTGGATCTTTCTTCATCGCTAGAGATCTTGAAAAATCAGTAAGAATTTATGCAATTTCCAAGTTTGAGTTATTCATGTAAAATGATGAGCTCAAATGTTTGAATATTTGTGATTATTTTTTGTGTTAGACTTCAATGGAGAGATAGAACCTCGTGATGAGGACGAGACTACAGTAGAATGCTAAGAGAAGTTAACTCAGCATCGTCGATTAAGTCTTCGAATCGATCAAAGAAAACAACATCCATGAAGTAAATAAACTATAAAACTTTTTAGAGGAGAAGGAACTCGCATTCGCCTGATGAATGGTTATCTCCCCAACCCTCTTTTCTTAGTTTTCACATATTTTTTAGCTATTGAAAAAGTCTATCTTAGCTATGGTTTTTGTGCCTTTTCTGATATTTCTTTTTCTGGTGTGTTTTAGTTTGAGGACTTGCTGAATCAGTATCACTCGATTTCCCTGGAATCAAGAGACGAAGAAGACAACACATTCTTGATCGTCGCTGCGGAGGTTGGAAGTAAAGAAATCGTGGAGTATCTCTTACTCAAGGGAGCTGATATCAATGCACAAAATGTAAAACATAAATAAAAATATGTGAAGAAATAAATAAGTTGTGAATAGGTGTGTGAGTGCGTGGGTATCAAGTTTAAGTATTGAAAATAACAATTATTTTCTTTTGTCTGTTTATTCAGAGAGACGGGAATACCGCATTACACAAGGCGAACTTCTACTAATACCACTAAGTCGCAGATTTTCTAATTTCAAGCGGTGCAATGTAGAACAAACTCAATAACCAAGGGCTCAACTCCTGGGGATGCTATCCCTCGTCTTATAAATGAAATAGCGAAAGATGGATTTTTTTAAAATTTCAATTAAAATATCTTTAAAGATAAAGGATTTGACTGCTAAAGCCATAAACTAATGTTAACCCAATCCTTGAAACATGCATAGAACCTATGTTGATGTTCATGATTTAATAGCTTCACCTTGCAAATTATTAGCTAAAAACTGAGATTTTTTATTCAAAAACTTTATTTTCTCAAATTCTAATCATTCTTCTTCTTCAAGGAAGCATCAAATACATATTAGAAAAAATGGGATGTGTATTGCCAAGTTAATAACACCTTTTATTACACAACTAGGAGAACATCTTGTTGATAAAAGTGATTCCTTTGAGTTGCTGTTTTTTCTGGAAATCTCAAGCAATTTTGATTGATTCCTTCTTTTGGTGGGTGACTACTGCCTGAATATTACTGTTTTTTTTTCTGAATGTTTCTCCTTGGTTAATTGGCTAATTAATTTACTCTACAAGATGAGAAATCCATCCAGTAAAAAAGATTGAAAGAATTCAAAAGTTCTTTATAAAAAGGCTGTGAAAAATAACAAAATAACTTAAATAAATCCACATCAATTCGATTTTACAAGAAAGTGTATGAAGAAGTATAAGGTATAGTAATCCACCCAATACATGGATGATTGCAAATGCTTAGGATTTCTTGAAATAGAATAGAAATAGTAGACTTTAAAAATCTGTAGTTATCAGATATTTTGATACACACAATAGGAATATGCATATAAACATAGTAGAAGGGAAGTAAATTATGGAGATTATTATTATATTTTTTGAAATGATATCAAAGAGAGGGGAAATTTCGGATTTTTGCAGCGCTGGCAGATAGATAGACTAGCAGAAAGGAGAGATTAAATAATATGTGTTCAAGCCTATCTACTCTGACTGACTATCAGAGATTATTAAGAGAAAGCAGATCAATAATAGGTGAATTTAGTTGGGCAAAGAAAGAGAACTAGATCTTGCACTTACACTGAGCGTCTGATCTATGATATCCAATGCCAATAATGAATTAAATTACAAAATACTGGAAGACTAATGTACTCGAATGAATATCAGTTAAGAACAACTCGTGTTGTATTCTCTAGCAGCATCTTTCAAAGCTACTGAATCATATCTTCTTCTTTAACAGAATTCAGATTATACTCATCGTTTTTTATGACATTATTACTGTTAAATCTCCCTTCTTTATGATTATTCGGTGTGAGATTATCTTTATTGTTTCTGTCAACAAACTACTAAATCGAAGCAGTATTACTGAGCCTTGGTCTGGATGAATTCCCAGCTGCATCATGCTACGCCATAATCCTTTCCACAACTGCAGCAGGCATAGTATTAATCGAAGTGCGCTTATCTTAAATTTCCTTGGAGAATGCATAAAGCAATGGATCTTAGTTAATATTCACATTGCTTTCGATATCCCTAACAGAGGAAATATTCCCTTGAGAGTTACGTTGGATTATTTTCTTCTCTATGTGTCGTGAAATCAATCCATTTGGGATGTTCTGCCCATAGAGTTCAGGGCTATTTTGTTTTTTCAAGCCAAAATCATGGAATAATTCAGTTTTGCTGGTTTTTGTGGGATGAATCTTAGACACATCCTTGACGTTTGCACAGCCCATGGCAGAAGCAGAAGGGGTAAAATAAATTAGCTTAGATGTATTTTATTTATTAAAAGTGTATTTGGGTTGTATTTAATTGATATTCTTCTGAAATTGTTTATTAAATTAGTAATACTTATGTGTTCAAAATGCATATGAAACCAATCTATCGATATTTACCTTCTTTTGTGGGGTTACTAAAACTAAACTGTAAAATCCTTGAAAATGAGGGGTTATTACTACTTCCAAATAATTAATATTTCTGACTAACCATTTTTGGGTCTGCTTGTTCCAGTGGATGCTAAAGTGAATTAAATCTTTCAGGTTAGCATCGATGGACATGAGAATTTAGATTTTTCGAAGGAAAAAGCCCTATTTTAATACATTCCTTTTATCTCGTGAAATTCAAGAAGAGATTTTTGCTGTATTTCAATCTGAATTCTAGAGTAATTTCATAGGAGATAATCATCTCCATATCAGAGTCTTAAAATCTTTACTCACCTCTTAATAGCTATCTCCACAAATATATTTTTAAAATCTTATTTTTCCATCAATCAACAATCATTTTTGCTTGTTATATTCATTTTTTCATAAATATCTTTGAGTTCGCTAGAATGAGATACACATTTCTCAAAAAATTATGACATATCTATCTAATCAATTTGGTACTAGTTACCATTGAAAATTAATACTTTGTCAAAGAGTTAAAGACACACAATAAATTGATTCTAGCTATAGCCAATCAAAGAATTTGTTTTGTTTTTACTCCCAGAGCCTTTATGTACTTGTAGAATTCGTGAAATCCCACAAAAATTTGAATGCACTTTTGAAACAACACGTAAATACAATTTTTAATATTTCCTCTTATGAAACTCTTTTACTAATATAACTCCTATCCCCCCTCCTCTTATCTATCATCGCGCCTTATTCTCCTCCTCTTAACTGTGTCCAATGAATAAATCAAACTCATAGTCTCTAAGTTATTTGAGAAACCCATAATTCGGCGAGATTTACTTTCTTTTGCTGTGAGCATATTTCAGTGCTTTCTCGAGTGTCCATTTATTATGTCTCATGAGATACGCAATCACAATCGAAGCACTTCTAGATACCCCCGCCATGCAATGAACAAGCACTGAGCCATGTGCTAAATTTACATTTATAAAATCTTAGCATTCACTGAAATGCTGCTGAATATCGTAATGTTCAATATCTAATGCAGGAATGATTAGATGCTCACTGATAATACTCTCTATGTATTTCAGTTTCGTACCTTCCGCGATTGTGATGACAGCTTTGATGTTATTCTTTTAGAGTTCTTCGATCTTTTCAGCTGCTGTCAAACCACCCAACCAGAGGTTGTTACCTTTCCCAGATTTTCCTTGCTCTTCCCAAATGAGATTCATAGAGTCCATTTCGTAGACAGAAGTCAGTGCTTGGCCTTCTTAGAGAGATTCTAAGTTCATGATTTGGGGGGGGGAAGATCAGAAGATTGTTGCAAAATATAAATAAATTGATAGGGGAAAATATCGAAGCAGAAAGAAATGAATGATTCTATCAATCAAAAATGATTAAAGTTTAATAGATATCCGAAAGAGATTCAATTTGAAAGATTTTTGCTTTTTTTTACATTGGGAAAGAAAGGAAAAGGCTTGATAAATTAAATAGGAAAACAGAAGGTATTTTAAGAAAAAAAGGCAAGAAGAAAGAATTCTTGCTTTAATCTCATTATATATTTCTGTTTTTGCAATTCTAACAAAATGAAAGAATATTTATACTTTTAATATTCTCTTTTGCAAGTAAAAAATAACAATAACAATGTCTGCTCAAACCAAAAATATCAGCATCAGAATATCGCTACTTCTTCTACTTTTCCCCCCTCAAAAAAATAATCCTAACTTTGTTCCAAATTAAATTGTACAAAAGTAGACCAGAACAATTATACTCCACATATTCCATTCATTCTCCCCATAAAACAAACACATATTAAAACAAAATACATATTTTTACACTTTTTCATCAAACAAAAAACATATTTCAGATCCTAAAAAAGCAATCTTAATATGGGCGACGACGATGATATTATGCTGAATTTCGGTGCATTAACAGCATCCAAACCTTCAGTGAACAGCACTAGCACAACACCGGCCACTGCATCTAAAACAAGCGATCGTAACTAAAGATTCAAAAATAGGCTTGTTGAACAGCGTCAAAGAACGAAAGAATACCTGCAGAGATAAAAGAATAGATCTTTCGGGGATAATGAAGAAGAAGGGAATCTTCTTAGAGTGAGAAAGCCTATTAGAAAAGATGATGAATCAGGAGCAAATGCAGGATCTTTTAAGAAGCCAACTGAAAGAACCATTCCAAAATTAGCTGAAGTAACTTGCTGTGAAGAGAAAAATACTTCAGAAAATTCAGAAAAAATGTCGTTCATTAAATCTGGAAAAAAAGATTTCAAGTAGTTTTCCGAAGAAACCAAAAAAGGAGGAGATTACGATAAAGTCATTTAGAACATTTTAGTCGATGAGCAAGAGAGAATCTAATAGAACAAAGAAGGCGCTGAGAGAAAGCGCTTGAATAAACAAAAAACTGATGAACAAGAGCAAGTTAAAGAACAAAAACAAAAAGAAATGATTGCAAAAGTCATTTATCCGTTTACTCAAAAAGATCAAGAGGAACAGAAGCAATCAGTGTTCTCAGCTGATAAGTTCAGTGATCTAGTGGAGATTATTCCTAAGGTTTAGAATGCACTCAAAGACGCTGGATATGATTCGATGACGAAGATTCAAAAAGAAGGTATTCCTGAGATTTTGAAAGGCAACAATATTGCATTGAAAAGTGAGACAGGATCAGGAAAAACACTGACTTATTTAGTTCCTCTTATATCTAACCTCGTCAAAACAGGCGATGAAGAGAAAGTAATGAATCGAATAGATAAAAATAATTTTATTTTTCATTTTCAACCCATGTTTGGATTAAGTAATTGTAATGAAAAACTCAAACTTATTCCTGATTTTTCTAGATAAAAAGAGAAGAAGGTAGCTACATATTTGTAA
>Ga0302271_10003011_pt1 | contig 14623 bp, 8 predicted proteins | sample III_Bog_N1_1_FD_198767 | JGI IMG/M metagenome (GOLD analysis project Ga0302271, IMG submission 198767) | Peat permafrost microbial communities from Stordalen Mire near Abisko, Sweden - III_Bog_N1_1 | ecosystem: Environmental > Terrestrial > Soil > Wetlands > Peat | place: Sweden: Abisko... | reverse complement strand
TTAAAAGTAGAAAAAAGACAGAATCTGATAGGTTATTAACAATTCTGGTAGTTTTAATCATTTAAATATCAATATACGTAGATTGTGTAGTGTATGAAAATGTGTTGTTGTTCTCTAAGAATGTCTACATAGAATAATTCAATTAATATTTATGTGTATTACTGCTTTTAGGCAATATTTTAGAAGAAAATAATTACTAATACCCTCTACGAATTAAAGATTAATAAGAGATTATCGTTATAAATTAATATAGGAAAGTACATTTAATAAATAACAAAAATATTGGCATTTGATAGCGAAAAATGCCTAGTAAACCAGTTTGTTGTGTTTATTTTAATAAAAAGGTATATTTTCTCTTGAAATGGTTGTTCGTTTAGAAGGGAAAACACAAATTTATTTAAATAAGCCTAAAACACACAATTTTCTAAATTAAGTTTGAAAATCCTGAAAAGAATTAGATATATTTTAATCTAAATAAAAGACAAAGAAGGGATTAAAACCAAAATAATCAAATATTTAAGGGCATGATGAAGGGGATATAAATATGAATGCAAACAAAAGGGAAAGAGCAAATAAGATTTAAAAAATTGATAAAAAAACAATTTAATTTTAAGGACAATATCTTTAACCCAAAGACTGAATAACACAAGAAAAATGTCTTTCTCATCAGCCTACGGCATCAACAGTCTTCTTAAAGAAGTAAGCTTGCTTGGATATCGCTCATTCTTGAATAAAAAATCATTTTGATTCTTTTGTTGAACAGGGTCACAAGCATTTCTCTGGTTTAGAAGAAGCCTTGCTCAAGAACATCAATGCTTGCAAAGAAATCGCAAACATGACCAAGACATCCCTTGGGCCAAATGGTAAGAATGTGATTTCAAAATGAATAGCGTTTGAAATGTCGTTATGGATTAGGAATGAAGAAGATGGTGATCAACCATTTAGATAAGATCTTTGTGACATCTGATGCAGCTACCATCATGTAGGAGTTGGAAGTCTAACATCCCGCTGCAAAGATGATCGTCATGGCAGCCAAAATGCAAGAGAGTGAATGCGGAGATGCTACTAATTTAGTCATCGCCTTTGCTGGAGAACTCCTCAGTCAAGCTGAAGGACTTATTAAGATGGGACTTCATCCCTCTTAGATTGTATCAGGATACGAACAAGCTCTGAAATCAGCTATTGCTCTCCTTGAAACTCTCGCTAACTTCACCGTCACTGATCCCACTAATTTGGAATAAGTTACCCAAGCCCTCAGAGCATCTCTTGCTTCCAAACTTGTACAGTAAGCAAATAAAAAGTATTTATTTTGGGATATTTTCATTCATTTTTATTCTCTTAGCAACGCCGATTACTTCGCTAAGATCGTCGCTCAAGCTTGCATTAACAGTAAGCCTGATAGTGGAAACGATTTCGATCTCGAATTCGTCAGAGTCGCTAAGATTCTTGGTGCTTCCGTTGAAGAATCATTCGTTCAATAAGGTTTACTTATCACTCGTGCCACTGAAGGATCCATCACTAGAGTCACCAATCCTAAGGTTGCTGTTTACTCCTGCCCTTTGGACACTCAACAAGCTGAAACAAAAGGAACTGTGCTGATTTAAAACGCGAAAGAACTATTAAACTACACTAAATCCGAGGAGACCTTCGCTGAGAATGTCGTCAAGAAAATTGCTGATTCCGGTGTGAATTTCATCGTTGCTGGTGGATCAATCTCTGAAATCGTCCTCCACTACGTTGAGAAATATAAAATGATGATTGTCAAAGTGAGCTCCAAATTCGAATTGAAGCGTATCTGCAAGGCCCTTGGAGCTAGTCCTATTGCAAGATTGGATGCACCTAATCCTGAAGAAATCGGTTTCTGCGATTCCGCTTCAGTCGAAGAAATCGGATCATAGAAAGTCACCATTATCAAGAAAGAAAACAAAGATTGCAAACTTAACACTATTGTTCTTAGAGGATCTACTCAGAATCTGCTCGACGATATTGAAAGAGCTATCGATGATGGTGTGAATGTCTATAGATGCCTCCTCAAGGATGGAAGATTCGGTAGATATTTGAAAATATTCCTTAATTGCACAAAAATAATTCCTAACTTAATGTTATTTTCCTTTTAGTCCCTGGTGCTGGTGCAACTGAAGCTATCTTATCTAATAAGTTGTAATCTGAGGCTAAAACTCTTGAAGATTTATCTCAATACGCCTTCAACAGATTTGCTATCTCCTTCGAAATCATTCCCAGAATTCTCTCTGACAACGCAGGCCTGAATTCCAACGAGATCATTCCTAAACTCAACACCGCCAATAATACAGAACCTTATGGCATCGATATTGAAGTAAGCTCTTCAAAAAACTAAGCTTATGAATTTTTCACATACAACTAGTTTACTAAATTTTCTTGAATTAAAATAAAAAAGGCTGGTGATATTGCTAAAGTGACTGATTTATCTGTGTATGACCATCTTCAATCCAAAGTTTGGGCAATTAGACTTGCCGCTGATGCTGCTATCACAATCCTCAAGGTTGACTAGGTAAAAATAATTTATAGAAAAAACAATTTCGCTGTGATAGAATTCATTTATTAATGTTCCTTTGATTTTGGTAGATTGTGATTGCCAAATAGGCAGGTGGTCCTAAGATGCAACCTCCTCCAGGCGAAGGTGGCTGGGACGACAGAGATTGATTAGAAACTCTAAAAAGCTAGTATGGAATATTCAGTTTTAATAATTAGACATTATTCTTTCTGTTTGTTTTGGTGTTCATTGTAATATTTTTTTAAGATAATACTTCATTTATCTAGTTTCTGAGATCTAATTTGTTGATCCCTTTTCACAAAAATACTTTAAATATCAGCTGTTTTATTAGTGCATGATATTTATTGATTTCTTTTTAGACATTTTATATTCTTATCTTCTTCCTAAGTGCAAATGTGTTTTGGTTTAAATAAATAATAATCTTTTTCTCTTTCCAACTAGTTTGAAAACATTTTATGGATTAAAAAAACTAGAACATTTTATATCTTTTGTCTTTTATTGTTTTTGGGTAAGTTAATCTTCCTAAAATCCCTGAATTCATATTTCATTTAAGTAAAAGTAGAGTAAGAGCTAGTCGGTTTTATGAGAGTAAACAAAGGAAAACCGCATTTAAATAATATGTAAGGAACAGCACAGCACATGCATGAAGTAGATTATTCAGTAAATCGTCGAGCATAATGCTTCAAAATATGTTCTCTTTGTCTTCGAACTAAACTCTGTTTCATCTGTACTGTTTTTGTTTCAATGCAGAAAAAATGTTCAGAAAATGTCAAAATAAGCATTCGTGTTATTGAAAAACTAAAGAGAATGAATAGGTTTAGTGAAAGTTTCAACACTAGTTTGCTGGAAAATAGTAATTTTCTTTGTTCCCATCATTATTCTAAATGCAATGCAGAAAGGAGCATTTAAAACTCAAAATTTTTCACATTTTAAAACAGCAATTCAGCTTTTGGAAGGCTCATTAAATAGAAGCGTCTGCTGAACAATCAATTAAACTGTGTTTTTCTTATTCGGAAAAACAAACATTCCCATTTCCTATGAAGTTTCTTCCTTTTGTATGGGATACCTTAACGAAACCGATTTGAGCAGCTTGCTCTCTGAAGCATCTTCTGCAGATCATCATCTCATACTTGGTAATGAGACCTTGTCTAGCAGCGCAGACTCTGCATTGTTTTGAGTCTTTACCGTAGTTTCTGGGGTGAGTTCTCCAAAGCTTGTTGGGCATTTCTTATTTGATATTTTGATTCTTTGAGTTAAAGGTCTTTTTTCTTTCTTGTTTTGTTAATATGAAACCAAGAAGAAGACGATCTCTCTAGGAAATCCGTCCCCAAATTTTAGATGTCTCTTTCACCCCACTAAATTTGCCTTTCTTTATCACCCCTCTCTTCATTAATTCTTAATCATTTCACTGCTAAAAATAAATCACAGAGTTCCTTTATAAAATTTATGAGTTTTTTTAATTAAAATAGATGGAATATTTGTTGCTTTTGACATTGCCTACAAGCTAAACACGAACTTTAAAGCTTGTTTTAAGGGATAAGATGAAAATAAAATGATAAAATAATATTTATTTTTTTCAAATTCAATAAATATGATTTAACTTTGAAATAGTTGTTAATAATTAGATAGATATATATGGGGGATTAATGTTTCTTAGAGATTATTTTGGCTTTCTAAAATATACTAAGGCTTCTTTGGAGGCTGATTGTATGTTTGTTGCTTTTTTTACTGTTTCTAATTAAATTGAATATTTTACTCATAAAACAAAAAGAAGAAAAATCAATCCCCAAAATACAAACAAGAGAGCAAACAATCAAATCAAATACTTGTACTATTCCTTCCCCAAGTGAGGTTAACGACGATAAGACAATTAAAAACCTCAAACAAATAATGCTAACGATATGAGTACTAGCAATTGTTCTTTCGCATTTGACATAATTTTTCAACATTTTTTTTGAATCATCCAACGCCATCAATCCCTTGATCGACTACTGAATTCGTTTTTAAAACCTACATAACCGGCAATGGACCTGACAATCAGATTTCCTTCATCCTCGCTAGTTCGTGGATTGTTTTACTGATCTAAAAATAAGGACTTCTCATATTGTAATTCAAAAAAAAGTCAAGAACATCTCCTCTTCTGAAGAGATTTGACAGATCAAATGAAAAGAACAGAGAGCTATCGTTCAATTAGCTTGTTTTCTTCCCTTCTCTATTTTGACAATATCTCGCATCCTGATTTATACGCTAAACATATTCTGATCATTATCTTATTAATATTCTATGAATATTTATGTGATTTTCATTAAAAAAATGAAACACAAAACAACAAATTCAAATATCACATAAAACATCATAAAAAAATTCAAATAAAAAAATCAAATTTCAAATAAAAATAAAAAAAATCATATCATTGCTATTGTGATTGATATCCTTTCAACGTTAGAAAATTAGCTTTGGCCTATGGGGAGGAGAAATGAAATTTAAGAGTTTGAATTTGAATTTATTAAAAATTTCATGGACTTTTCAATTTTGGATAAGATAATCAATAACCCAAACAGAATGGGCTTATTAAATTTGAGGGAAGTCTTTTAAGCGAAATGAATATTTTCTTAGAAAAAATGCCAAAAGAAAAATTTTGTTAAAAATGATAGCAAACCAACAAAAAATATGAATTCAAGTATTTTTTGTTAAAAATGATAACAAAATCAACAAAATATATGAATTCATTTAATTATAATTTTGAATATTTTTAAGTAATAAAATTTCAAGATTTGAGGGAATTCATTTATTTGCTTCTTTTGTAAAATAGCTCTAAATCAATGATAAAGTAGCCCTTATTATATCTATGAAAGGTTCAAGTTATTTTATCTCCTGGATGGGTGGATTTCTCCACAGGAAAATTCCCTTTTGATTTATTTGCTGTTTTCTCACAATTAATAAATTCTCAAGTATCATTAATAAAATCTAGTTTTTAGTCAATAAACACTAGGAGGTAAAGTAAAAGAGGTAGTTTTATTAGAATTTGCCGAAATAAAAGTCAAAGAAAGAAACAATCAGGAGATTCTTTTACTAATAATCTAAGTCAATACAAGCACAAGCGATGGAACCGAAATAAGGATAGATTGATCCATCATTTGGATTCGATCCCTCTTTCTTGCTGCCTCCAGCCTCCTTCAAAGAAATCAAACACACTGGTAGATTGCGAATATATTTCTTTAAAGGAGATAAATACCTTGACTCATTAGTCTCTACTAATGGTAACATTTTAACTAAAATTTAGATTTGTATGTCCTTCATGGTGAGGGGAAAAAAGCTGGAAGAAAAATCTACCATAAGGTAGAGTTCATTGCTTTTGAAAAGCAAGGGATAGCATAATTCAATTAGACAATTAGTGCTGAGAAAATACAACTACCTGCAGAGTATTATTTTAGATTTTATTTGGAAAATTATGAGTATTATTATGAGAGAATAGGAGCTGAAATTATTATGATAAATAGCAAGTACAATTTGAAAAAGCTAATATGATTGTATTGAGTAGTTGGACAGAAATCGATAGTTTAAAGATGTGCTACAGTGCGAGATATGACATCAAACATCTGATTAAAGTAAGCAGTTTTATTTCAGTAGAAAGAATACAAAAAAAAGTGATTTACAAAAAACCTTATCAAAATAAGATAACCATCTTGAAAACCCTGATCAATAGCATACAATAATAAGAATAGATTTTTATCCTCTGTTCATTAAAAAGCTGCTTGATTTTCTCATTATTATTGGCTTAATAAAACATTTTCTTGAAACAGCAAACAAAAGACCATATTATATGGAGAACAGATCCAACTATGCATAACATAGACCCTACTTCAAAGGCTCTTCTTGAGAGTGGATTTGTTTACTTAGTTGGAAGAGACAGAGAGATGCGTCCTGTTATTGTCCTTGACTGCCTCAAAATTGATCTCAAAAAAGTGAGCAAATCTGCTATTTTTGTGATTTAAATTGCGATAATTTATCTTTTTAGTAAGGTGAGGCTAACGTGATTCGCGCGTTGTGCATACTTTAAGATATGATAAAGAAGTACATGTTTGTGGACTATCACATTGAGAATTGGGTGTTTATCATCGACACAGGGAACATGGGGTTATTTGATTTACCTATTAATGGACTGAAACTCATTATCTAGACAATGTCATTAAATTACTGTGCCTGCATGGATAAAACTTATGTGCTGAATCCCTCATTTGGACTGAAAACTTCCTGGAGCATCGTCAGTGCAATGATGGATCAAGAGAGTGTTGAGAAGATCACAATGCTCAAGAAGGACAAATTCAGCAAAATTCTTGAGAAAATACCTGAAGAATGTCTTGAGTAGAAATACGGTGGGAAACTACCTAATCAGACTGTTTTCTGGTAAAATTGCATTAAATCTTAATAGATTAAATATTTCCCTTATTAATCTGTGTTTCAAACTGATATTTTTGCAAATAGGCCTCCTTAAAATGTGTACACAAAGTGAATGAAACTGAAATGGTATGGAGGTCTAGTTTTATGAGGATAAATCCATTGTTGTTAAAAGAAAATTATCTGTTAGATGTCACAGCATCTACACATTCTTAGAATCTTATTTATGTATCAAATAGAGATTAATTTAAAAAAAAGGATTTTTATTCCTCTTATTATTGAATATTTTAAAGGGATTTGGGATGGGAGAGAAAGTCCAAATTTGACAATACTAGGAGGAATCTATTCAAAGATAAAAGTTCTTTATTTTTTAATAATTGTTTCCTAGCAAGTGGGGAGAAGTTTAGAGAAACAATACCCATGCGGTAAGGAGAGAGATCAAAGAATAAGACAATTCAATCGAAACAAAGGAACTTGTGTTTTCGAAAGGGAAAGACAAATGTATGATGCCTTTTTTTAAGAATCCTGGAGTTTGAATCTGAAATAAATGTCGTAGAAGAGCATAGACAGCATAGATTGAGGAATGATTTATAAGAAAGAGCCATAAGTGCTTTCAAAAAAGGCACAGTTTTTCAGCGGAAATCTTCATTATCTCCTTCATAGATAATCCTGCTCTCTGCTGTCATTGCGAGAATTAAATAAACAAATATGCTCTCTACGAAGTGATTCCAGACTCACAGACATCGATATATCTGCCATTCATCAAGATACAAGTGATAAATAAGGATAAAAACGAACCTAGTCAATACAAAGCCAGTATTTCGTTTAATTGATTATCCTATCAGTAAATTCCCAAGCATTTTAGCAATGGAATTGAATTACATATAAAAATTGAACAAAAAAGCCCATATTTTCAATGATTATCCCCCCCATTTTATGCGTCTCTCCATACTATAAAGATTAGAAAAAAAGAAGATATTTTATTAAGATAAAAAAGAAAAATACAAATTAGAAATCAAAAATCAAAAAAATATCCAAATAAATTTTAAAATTCAAAATAAAAAAACAAATAAAATAAATAATTTCAAGCTTTGAAAAGGGCTAATGAGATAGATAAATGCTGCTTAACATTGTTTGAAAAATGAAGCAGAAAAAATTATGAAAAAAAAAATACAATAACTTAACGAACATTTTTTTTTCCTTTTTCTTTAAAGACAGCTTTTCTCATATTATGCATTTTTGCTAAAAAATTCCATTTGTCTAATTTTTAATAAATGATACTTTTTTTAGAATCCCTTTTATTATGATTTTTCTTAACCAGTGAAATGACAAACGAGATGAACAAATAATTTTTGATTTCAAAGATTTGAAAGGAATTGATAAGTTAATTCTAACTGATTTATCAAAAATAATTAAAATTCATTGTGGGGAACTTGGATAGTTTGTGAGGGTTTAACGGCTACTCCTTTAATAGCGAGGATATTCAAAAAAATAAAAAGAAAATTAATTTTTTTAATCGTTGGAATTGAGAAGAAACTGGAGAGAGAGGGATATTTTGATATTGATATTCCTACAGAAGGGATACAGGACATTTTGATACCGGACACCTACTTTCAGGCTTCACACCCCGTTTAACTCTTAGTTTTTTACAATCACCCACAACAACAAATCCTGTATACTTTACCTCTCAAGTTCCCTCAGTTTAATTTGCTCAGCTTTTTAAGAGAGATATACGATCACTCCGATAAAGATAAAGCTTTGGTCAAATATCCAATTAAGAGCAGACACCAACAACAATTAATTGTAAATATCGTTCTCTATTTTTTCACTTAATTTTGCCATTTAATTGGCTTTTTCATCAATTCGATAATCTGATATTGCTTGAAATATTTTAACACTGCCATCTACCAGCAGTTAAAAAGAACTTATTAGAAGAAAAAATAGAAAAAAAAATAAATTCATATAAATTCAAAGAAAAAATTTAAATAAAAATAAAACACAAATACCAAAAATCTGCTTTTCAAAAAGCATGAAACAGTATGTTCAGAAGGAAGTTTCAATTCTAAATCCTACGGCTCAGGGATAAATGAGAGATTTTAGTGAAAAAATTGTCAAATTAAAGAATCTGTTGGGAATTTAATTTAAAAAAGGGATATTTTAATAACAATTTCTTGTTTCAGAAATAGACTTTGTTGTGTCTTGAACCATTCAATCTCAATATAAAAAATAATTAAAATAATATTTAAAGATATTTTAAAAAAAGCTATTTGTTAATTGCTACAAAAGCGAATAAATTTTAATTTTATGCTTACATTTGGGTTAAATAAATATTTTCGCTACCATTTTTAATACACTTTGAGTTTTTAGAAATCTCTAAAAACCTTTTTATTTTATTAACCGAATTATTTGAATTTACGCCGCATTTCACTGAAGATTTATTAGTTGAATATTTATTATTATTTTGATATCTTTTTGATAGATAAAAACAAAATGAAGAAAATTATGGATATTTTCTTCATAATCAATCATACTAAACTGCTTTAAAAGAAGATCTGTATCCTAAGACACAGCTGTAGCAAAGAGTTCTTTTCTATTTATGAATTTAGCCTGTCTGATAGAGAAAACTGATCAAAATTTAATTGAGAAGAAAAGAAATTAAGTAAATAATTAAACCTAAAGCAAAAAATAATGAGCGAAAACAACATTTATGACTAATTTGACCAACTCTCAGAGGAAGAATTAAAAGAAAACGAGATTGAGTCTGTGAACTAGGTAGATAATGAAATTTGGATGAAAGACCCGCCTAATATCTTATTATTTAACCCTTCCCTGATCATTTCAAAAATCATCAATAGATGATTAGTTTTGGATAATAAATAATTTACTAAAATATTTACAAGATGGGCAAAAACTAGTTAAACTTCATAATTGATACTTTCTTTGAACAGGAATAATAAGGTGAGTTTCTTCAGCAGAGGGCATCTGGCCAAAACCTGGGTCAAAGCAGAGAAGCTAGCGGAATAAAAAAAAGACCCGCTCATTATGAACTCTCACGTTATTTGTAATTTGAGGAAGATTAGAGGATTTTAACTTAACATATTTTATTTGGTAAAATAAGAGACGCAGAGGACATGATTTTTACTAGTGTTGTTGTGGAAGACACTAGTTAGTAATAAAACTCCATTATTATAGGGCACAGTGCATATTTGTCTCCACAACAAGTAAATGCATTAAACACAAGCTCGCAGCAATCAGATTCACATTCCTCCAATTCAATAAGCTCAGATTAACTTGAGAGAATCATATCCAAGTTGGAGGCTAAGCTCGAAACTATGTTGGAGGTTAAGTTCGGAGCTATGTTGGAGGCTAAGCTCGAAGCTATGTTGGAGGCTAAGCTCGAAGCTATGTTGGAGGTTAAGTTCGGAGCTATGTTGGAGGCTAAGCTCGAAGCTATGTTGGAGGCTAAGCTCAAAGCTATGTTGGAGGTTAAGTTCGGAGCTATGTTGGAGGCTAAGCTCGAAGCTATGTTGGAGGCTAAGCTCAAAGCTATTTGGTGGCTAAGCTCGAAGCTATGTTGCAGGCGAAGATAAAAACTATTTTGAAGGTTAAGTTTGAATCTTATGAAAAGTCGTTCAATTAGTTGAAATGAACCCTAACATTTCAAAAAAAATCTCTAATAATTGTTCTGAATTATCTCTTAATGTACAAGTATTTTTGATTAATGCTCCTCTACATTCTTATCTTTAGTTTTCATTTTTATCATAATTTAATATGATGGATGGCTTTTATTAAGTCAAGTTTTTGCTAGTAATAACATAATAATTTCTTTAACCAAATGTGTCATTCTCCAATTAATTGTAAAGTAAAGAGGGGGAGGGAAATCATGAGTAAGAGAGATACTAAAAAATGATATGAAATGAAAGTGGATTTTCACATCCTTCTCAATACTTGAGCACAATATGTAAGCCGTTTACTTTTTAATCGTTTAACGACTTCTATTACAGGGTGTGCCATAAATAATGGAAATAAAAATTTGAAATGAAAGTGGATATTAAATTTAAAATTAATTTCTCTTTTTAGCTTCAAGTTTAGTAAAATAGCTCATAAGGACCCAAAAAGAGCATTAAATTATGCTTTGTTCTTTGCTCTTTGTGGATCTGGCTTGAAATAAGTAGACGAAATCAGCTTGCTACTGGTGCTTCCACTTGAAGGAAGAATCGAAGATGAAGAATTAGAAAAATCTCCTAGACGATCGAGAAACAAATGACTGAGTTGCTAGCGGTGCTTCATAGCTTACAGATATGGACTTATTATCATAGATGGTTAAGGTTTATCAGCACGAGCAGATGGGCAAGCAGTTTTAAAGTTCTTTTTAGGGATTGAATGGGATTATTGTAGCTCAGGAGGGGAGTTCAATTATTTCCAATTTAACTGAGTGTAGTGACTATTAGAAGCTGCTGCCGAAATATCTTCATTTTCTTTACTATTCTCAATGATTCTAGCTGATTTAGATGAAATTGATTCTTTTCTCTAAATCTTATCAATGTGGTAATTATCATCTTCTTAGAGAACTGTTTCAACGATCGAATCCTACTGTAAACCTCCGTTGTTCCTAGAAAAAATTTATCGATTTGATTTTTAAACCCCAGCCCCTCCAAGTTACTAAGAATTCGAATGAACTTATGATGATTGCGAAGTTAAAGGAAACGAAGAAATATCTTTCAAAAAACTATTGCTATTAGTTTCGTTGGTAGTTGCTGCTGTAAGGCAACTTCTAGAAGACCTACATACTCTCAGCTATTGTCTCTTTTTTAAGAATTCCTATTACGAGAGATCTCCTGTTCTTGCTTAAGAACCAAATTCTAGCCTTTTTTATCTCTATTATGAATGCTAAGATACAGATTTACGAGCTTTACATACATACTAAGATTGTTAATTTAACTAGTCCTACAATTATTGCATTTTTTGCTATTCCTGCATCTCCAATTCAGATTATGCCTGCAGAATTTAATAATTTTATGTCTACCTTGGATTCGTTCGGAAGAATCCTTATTGGGAACTAGAAACTGCTGAGACTGCAGTGCGCAGAGATCGAGAGGAAGATGATGATAAAATACTTTCCAAATGAGTTGCAGCTTTCAGTTGTTAGCTTCGGAGTTCTATCACCCTCTAGCGTACACTCTGAGAAGACAAAGGGAGAGAAGATGAAATCAGAGGATTAGCATTGCTGCTGTTGATATTGTTTTAATGAATAGGAGTTGAAGTAGGATTGACTGCGAGCTCCAAAGTTAGGCATTCTTAACTGTTCTTGCTACTGCTATTTTGATTGCTAGCTTCACTTTATGAATTTTCATCCTATCCAGTCAGCTCTCTTGAGTTTTTTCCTTCATTGTTAGCTTCTTTAAACGGTGAAAATAACATATTTTACTATTATTCTGAAGTTTGTTCTTCATTTATAATAATATTCCATGATTAGCTCTTTTTATTTTCAGAATTTATTGTGTTTTTCTTGCAAATATCATCTGCGATTGGATTGTGTTGTTGAGAATTGACAATTATTATGTCTGCATCTGCTTCCAAGCCTACTTTTTCTTAAACCCTTGAAGAGCCATCGAATTGGGAAGCTTAATTCCCTGAAAATTTGCTCTCATTATGAGAATCTGCTGATTTTGCAAATATCTTCCTATTAACTCTATTTTTTTCTAGATCCCCACTCATTTTCGTTCTGATCTAAGAGCGAATCTTTGCTTTATGTAAGTTTTGAGCAGCAATCTTCTGTTAGCTGAGTTACTTATTCAGTAGCATTTATTATACTTTGAGCCTCTCATGCAGTCCCTCTGCTTGAATTAATTAATCTTAACTATTATTCTTCTTGTCACCATTCTAACCGGCAGCATTCTTCCTGCTACAACCCTCTCTGACTCCCTATTACATCCTGTTTTCATCTAAGAACAAATTAAAGCATTCTTGCTGAAATTTTGTGAATTCTTTCCTCAGCGGCCTAGGCTTTCTCTCTTTGTTATTGCTGTAGTTCATTGGAGCTAGAATCTATTTATGATCTAAATAAGGGTCAGCACCACTTTCTTATTACCTGCAACTTACGAGGTCCAGATAACATATCTAACAAACCCAAAATTGTTTCGAATAGAATTTAGGATTTTCTTTGATGTTTTAATAAGTATAATCGTTCAAACGTGGATGCAGTCTTTGGAATACAGCGGGAATGCTGATTTTATCCCTTTACTCAGTGGGCGATTAAAGAGGTTTATTAGGATCTAGATAATCACTCTACCCAAAATTATTGATATCTCCATGTTCATCAGCGATTTCAAGTTCAGCTTGATGCTTAGAAGAAACATCTTTATCCTTTTTAGATTCTTCAAACATGGTTTTCTTGCCTTAGTTAAAGTTGCTACCCATTCTCTGAAGCTACATCTCTCTGCTTTGGATAAGATATTTATATGAAATGCTTGCAAAACTTGTATGTTTACGCAGTTATCCACAATTCTAGCAAATCAGATCTTTTTGGATTTGATTTGGAAGTCGCTAATCGTAGGTTGCACCTAACTCCACCCATTCTGGTATTTTGATGGCTTATTCCAAGGGGAGAGGACGGACATTCAGCTAGAATTTGAATAACTCACTGAAATACTAGCTCTTTTACCCAACAACATTCTACCAACAAAAATAATAAGAAAATGTTTTGATTTTTTGAAGAACAAGCAGAATCAGTTTTCAAGAAGCTATTTTGTGAGTGTAATATGTGTTACTTTTTATTGCACTCTATTGCAGTTATTCCACAGAAGCCATACTTTCCCAGAAGAATCTTACTTGAAGAAGGTGTCAGCTCTTTTGAACAACGAATTCCCATCAGACAATGCGAATATGTGCTGGATTCAAAGAAAACAAAGGAATCAAGAAAAATCTTCTTAAATCATAGTAAACTAATATTTTTTGATATTCCTCCAAATACTAAAGAATAATGATAGCCTTCCTACACCATTAAATTAAATATTTCTCTTATTTCTTGCTTTACCATGAACATTTTATTCATGCACTTCCTAATTAATTATGGCAACGCTCCACCTGCAACAGTACCTTGAAAAACAACAACAACAAAACATTTTCAAATGAATTTATCAAACAAGCAAACTCTCTCTCTCTCTCAAAAGCTTTGAGCTCTTTGAACTCATCTTGATTACAGTCTTCTGAGAATATTTCGTGACCGTCGAATGTGCAACAGCGCTCATAGATGTCGAGTTACTTTGCCATCAATTTCTTCTTACTGATTTTTTTCTGTACAATGCAACTACGATCACTCCATGTTGCTCGGTAAAGGGCTATCAATACATCAAAAGAACAGATACAATTAAATAGTATCTCATGGGATATTTCAAGTTTATTTCCTCCATGATTTTGTAGCATTTTCTAAAAGAAGGATATTTGATTCTTATATTTTGATTCATACCATTTTTTTCGCCAACTGGATCTATGAATTGCTGCAAGACTCCTCGATCTGGCCGTTCATTTGGATTATCCAAGAAATATCCTTAATATTTTTAACAAAAACAGCCGCATGATTTTCAACAATCAAATGAAGATTAAAGAGTTGTTGTTACAGGGAACTTAACAAATAAAAATGAGAACACAATTCATTATGTAAGGTTGTGTCCAAAACTGTTTGCTTACGAA
>Ga0302271_10003010_pt1 | contig 14627 bp, 10 predicted proteins | sample III_Bog_N1_1_FD_198767 | JGI IMG/M metagenome (GOLD analysis project Ga0302271, IMG submission 198767) | Peat permafrost microbial communities from Stordalen Mire near Abisko, Sweden - III_Bog_N1_1 | ecosystem: Environmental > Terrestrial > Soil > Wetlands > Peat | place: Sweden: Abisko... | reverse complement strand
AGTATGATGGTTTTCCCATCCGTTTTTCATACCATCAGCAACTGTAATAAGTGCAGATACCGCAGAAAGTCCAACACCTGTTCTTGTTAAAGTTTTTGATAGCGTATTTGATACAAGTAAGTTCGCCGGACCTACCTTTAACATAGTTTGAATAGGTGTAATTAAAGAGGTAGTATTCACATACGCTAATTCATTCCCTATCGCTCTTCCTACTGATAAAGATATTGCACCTAAACCAACACCTATTCCATTCACTAAGTTATTGGCAGAGCTAAGGTATCCACTACCCCTTCCGTTTGCGCCATTCCCTCTATAGCTTCTAGCTCCATTTGAAACATTAATTCTAATAGATTTCCATATAGTTACCATTTCAGGGGACGTATATCCGTGTATATTAACTCCTGCATTTGTATAGTCAAGATAAGCTCCTATGTTATAGGTTAATGTAACTGTTCCATTAAAATTTTGATTATGAATTTGTTTTTCATATTCGGTCTGAAATTTAGACATTCCTAAATAGTAACCTGCACTCATAGCTTGGATATAATCGTTATACCAATTAAAACCATTATTTCCACCGCCACTTCCTATACTGCCATTGCTTATTCCCAGCCGCCTTTCTGTCTGTGACAGCTGGTCAAATACAGACCACGGAGAACTGTTGCCATCTTCATATTGTTTAATCGACTGATAACCCGTTGGATCAATAAACATTGTTGGATTGTTTAAACAATAGGAGTATCGATTGTAATTCAGCCAATTATCAGGAGATTGTATAAACGGATCAGGACTGAAGAACATAGCCGTAAGCGGATCGTACACCCTACCGTTCATATTGATGATATTGAACAGATCCAAATGTTCATGTCCCGTATAACCTCTGTTCGTTATCCAGCTTGTTCGGCTATCGTTCTGTGTCCAGTCGTTCGGGTTGCGGCGTGCTCCCCAGGGGTCATAGGCATATTTTTCTACTACATTGCCGCTCACATTCGTCAGAGCCACCAGTGAGTCGATGTTAATATAATTTCAAGAAATGGTGAGTATCACACTCACCATTTCTCGATTAGTTTTGGTTTTTACTAAAAGAACTGTTTATAATATCTCTTGTATTTTCAATTTAATATATGGATTATTTATTGCTATACTTACAATCATAAAAGCAAATGAAAAAATCAGAGTAAATAAAAGTATTTTATTTCTAACTCTTTTCATTTCTGGATGAGAAAGATACTCATAGTTTTTAATTTGTTTCTTAAACCCGATTTTTTTTGAACGAATAATATATTCGTTCAAAAAAATTGAAGAGATTAAGGTCAACACTACTAGAAGCTTAATATAAGGAAGATCTCCATTACTTATAAAATTTGCAATGAAAATTACACCAAACATGATAAATGCCAAAAGAAATTCTACAAAGCCACTAGCATTCCATTCAGGAGAATCTCTTTCTCCTAAATCTCGAGCAAACCAATATGCAGAAAAAAATATTTTCCAGTAAGTGTCTTTAATTCGTTTCATAAGTTATCATTCTTTATTGTTAATGTCTTTGTAAATCTGATAACCGATTCTTCCAGCGAAATATAACCCCGTCCCTCGTAGTGTGCAACAGCCACGTCCCGCTATGTCAAAGCTAAAAGGAAAGCTCCTGCTTTCCATATTGTTTGCAAATATAATTCATTTTTTAAAAGAAAAAGACACAATTACTTGTGCCTTTTCCGTGTTTGAATATGGAAGTCTGGAGACTTCCTTTTAGCTTGAACGAAGTGTGGACACTTCGCTCAACATCCCGCGCCAATCTTTACGCTACGCCGAACAGAGGGAACTGAGCATTACCGGGCATTTTCAACATTACCAAAAACCAACAACATCACGCCCCAAAATCTTTCCCCCAAATAGAATCACACTGAAAAGAATCCCCCCAAAAAATATTAGAAATGGTAATATGCCTATCATCCATATCTTGACATTGCTATTTAACCATTTTTTTCCCGAAAAGAGATCCTCATAATACTCAAAGCTTTTCCTTGAATAACGTATATATGTATACAAAGATATCATCCCATAAAAAATGATCCAAAATATTGGATTGTTATAAAAATAGAACTTAGCAATAAAATCAATTTTTTCTAAAAACCGTTCAATATAAATCAAAACAGCTCCTCCAATAAAAAAATGCAAAAGGCTCATGTACATGAATGTTCGGGACATAGGGTTATCATTTTTTTCAGAATAAGCCTTATACATTCTATAATACAAATATTTAAAAAACTTCATATCTCTAATTATCTAATTTATTGTTACCATTCGACGATTACACCACCATCAAGACTAGAGTTTATATTCTCTGCAACACTTCTTCCTGTAAAATAGTATGAAATACCTTCACCCAATAAAGCTCCACCTCCAATTATTAAACCGGCCCCCGGTATACCGACCGATAAACCTGTAATAACTGATTGATATATTTGTCCTGCATTAATTTGTCGTTTGCTAAGAGCATCACTAACTATTAATGCCCCACTTACCCACGGAGCTGCTTTAGTAACTATACTACCCGTTTTAGAAACTACACCTAAAAATTTGGTACCCGTTTGAGCATATACTCCTAGTGGAAGAAAAACTGTTGTTTTTGCTAGGTTATAGCCTTTGGCAATAGCAAGTGTTGTATTTCTATTGATAAATGCTTGTGTAAAATCATTCGCCAAAAAACCAATTTCACCTATATTATCATGAAGGAATTTATCATTACCTTGTCCATTCCCTCTATAGCTTCTCCCAGCTCCATTTGGAACAATTATAACAGATTTCCAGATAGTTACCATTTCAGGGGACGTATATCCGTGTATATTAACTCCTGCATTTGTATAGTCAAGATAACCTCCTATGTTATAGGTTAATGTAACTGTTCCATTAAAATTTTGATTCCGAATTTGTTTTTCATATTCGGTACGAAATTTAGACAACCCTGAATTGTAACCTGTGCTCATAGCTTGGATATAATCGTTATACCAGTTAAATCCATTACTGCCATTACTTATTCCCAGCCGCCTTTCCATTTGCGCCAGTTGATCAAATACAGACCACGGAGAACTGTTGCCATCTTCGTATTGTTTAATCGACTGATAACCTGTTGGATCAATAAACATTGTTGGATTGTTTAAACAATAGGAGTATCGATTGTAATTCAGCCAATTATCAGGAGATTGTATAAACGGATCGGGGCTATAGAACTGTGCCGTAAGCGGATCGTAAACACGCCCGTTCATATTGATTACGCCAAAAGCATCCAGATGTTCATGTCCGGTATAACCTCTGTTCGTTATCCAGCTTGTTCGGCTATCGTTCTGTGTCCAGTCGTTCGGGTTGCGGCGTGCTCCCCAGGGGTCATAAGCATATTTTTCTACTACATTGCCGCTTACATCTGTCAGAGCCACCAGTGATCCCTGATTGTCGGTATACCCGTAATACAGTGTCTCCACACCGTTCAGGTTTATCGCTGTTAAGACAATCTAGAAAATGGTGAGCATTTCACCCACCATTCTCCGATTGATTCCTATTTTTACTGTTGATAATCAAAACGATAATTGAATATCGCCACATCTGAAACATCACTCTATTCCTTTTTCAATAAAATAATTGTAATTATAAGTGGCACTAACATTACTGAAAATGCAATGACAGTATTCCAAAACGTTACCATCTTTCGTCCTTCATATTTTCTTTCAATCTTATCAAAACGGCGTTTGAATACGTAATGTATCAAAATTAAAAACACTATCGCAAATGGCATCATATATAATTTGTTAATCAAATATGAATCACTGAAACTACTATACGATATGTCACAAAATACTTCAATTAATGTAAATATCAAACCTATATGAACATCAATGATAAAAAACAATATAGCTGATGCGACAAATTTAGCATCCGGATTACGTTTAATAATCAGTTTATAGAAATAATAATATATAAAATCGTACATAATTTATTGATCAAAAAGATTTTCAGTAATACTTTTTCCTGTATAATATTGCGATGCTATATCGCCGACAAAAATATAATCATCCAGCGACAAGCATTATATTATCCCCTATTCCTTTTTTAATAAAATAATTGTAATAATAAGTGGCACTAACATTATTGAAAATACAATGACTGTATTCCAAAACGTCACCATCTTTCGTCCTTCATATTTTCTTTCAATCTTTTCAAAACGCCGTTTGAATATATAATGTACTAAAATTAAAAATGTTATCCCAAATGGCATCATATACAACTTATTTATTAAGTATGTATCACTGAAACCAAAGCTATCATATGATAGGTCAAATACTTTTTTTAAAATCGCAAAAGGAAAAGCAATATGAAAACCAATGATAAGAAACATTAACGCTGCTGCATTAAATTTTGCATCTGGATTGCGTTTAATAATCAGTTTATAGAAATAATAATAAATAAAATCGTACATAATTTATTCGTCAAAGAGTTTTTCAGTAAGACTTTTATGATAATAATATTGCGATGCTATATCGCCAACAAAATATAATCCCCCTGCAACTAAGCCGGCAACAGGGCAAACCACCGATAAACCGGTTAGAGTGCCGTTAACTATTAAATCAGCAGTATGATGGTTTTCCCATCCGTTTTTCATACCATCAGCAACTGTAATAAGTGCAGATACCGCAGAAAGTCCAACACCTGTTCTTGTTAAAGTTTTTGATAGCGTATTTGATATAAGTAAGTTCGCCGGACCTACCTTTAACATAGTTTGAATAGGCTTAATAAACGAGGTTGTATTCACATAAGCGGCTTCGTTTTGGATTGCCCTTCCCACTGATGTCGATATTGCACCCAAGCCAACACCTACACCATTTGTCCAATTTCCAAGTGTTGAAAGATTATTTCCTCCAAGTCTTTTTTCTGATGTCACATTAACCGTAATCGTTTTCTGTTGTTTGGCAACCACCCCGAATTGATCATTCATTGCATAGCTACTCCAAGTATGAACTGTCACTGTTCCATCAAAATAGGCTCTGGACATTTGTGTATTAGCTATCGACCTGAAATCCGAATAAGTGCCGGCAAAACCTTCGGATCTGGCTTCAATATACGCGTCGGAATAAGAATACCCTGCAAAACCTCTTCCAAAGCTGCTTCCCCCTATACTTCCATTACTAATCCCCAGGCGTCTTTCGGTCTGTGCCAGCTGGTCAAATACAGACCACGGAGAACTGTTGCCATCCTCATATTGTTTAACCTGCTGATAACCTGTTGGATCAATAAACATTGTTGGATTGTTTAAACAATAGGAGTATCGATTGTAATTCAGCCAATTATCAGGAGATTGTATAAACGGATCAGGACTGAAGAACATAGCCGTAAGCGGATCGTACACCCTACCGTTCATATTGATGATATTGAACAGATCCAAATGTTCATGTCCGGTATAACCTCTGTTCGTTATCCAGCTTGTTCGGCTATCGTTCTGTGTCCAGTCGTTCGGGTTGCGGCGTGCTCCCCAAGGGTCGTAGGCATATTTTTCTACTACATTGCCGCTTACATCTGTCAGAGCCACCAGTGAGCCCTGATTGTCGGCATACCCGTAATACAGTGTCTCTACACCGTTAAGGGTTATCAGTTGAGAGCCACCGCTAAGGTAATGGATTTTCTTTACATTACCAAGTTGGTCGGTTTCTTCTTCGTAGTCTCCCAGATAGTATCGCGTCAGAGACGTTCCACCTTGCGTCTGTACCGACCGCCGGCGTTGATCGTCCACACCATAGCTAATAGTATATTGCTTATTGCCTTCGGTCAGGGTTTTTATCTTGCGGAAGTCGGTATAGGTCACCGTAAGTTCATCGCCCGATATGATGCTTGATTGTGGCGTAATGGTGGTAAGTGCACGCGGATTGGTCGTTTTTTCGTAATTAAATGCCACTGTAGCCGGACTGTTTAAATCGCTTTTGGCTGTGATATTGCCGGTGGATCCATCATAGGTGATGCTGTTTGGTTTCAGTACAACGTTACTACCGTTCATAATATCCCAGTTGGTCAAGCGGTTTTGCGTGTCGTAGCTGAAGTGTTCTTTCTGCCCCAGCAGATTATCACTCCTGTATTCCAGGTTATTTTTCACATCATAGCTGTAGCCGTAGTTCACCACCCCAGCAGCTGTCATAGAGGTCAGCTGCCCTTTCGTGTCGTCGTATCCATACACGGTTTCTTTCGCTCCTTTGCTCACCCGGGTCAGCTGTCCGCGGGCATTGGCTTCGGTGGCTTTCCACACCGATCGGCCCGATCGATCCGTTACTTCGCTCAGGTTGCCGTAACTGTCGTAGTTATTCACCGTGTAGTAACCGGACGGATAGGTTACCTGGCTCACCCGTCCGTAAGTATCGTATCCCATTTGCTTATTGAAACTCCGGCTTCCTATCAGCTCGGTCAGGGAGCTTACCCGGTCGTAGTCGCCGTAAGCATAGGTTTGTTTGTGTTGTCCGGCTATTTCCACGGTGCTTAGGCGCTTGTAGGTATCATAGTCGTAGCTGGTGGTTTCGCCGTTGCGCACCCGGCTTTCTATCTGTCCGGTGGTAGCGTTGTAATTATAGGCGGTGGTTATCTCTCCCTGTGCAGCATTGTTGGTCTGCTTCTCCCACTTCAGCTCACCGTAGCCATTGTATCCGGCGGTGGACACTCCTGCATCCGGGTCGGTCAGTTTGGTGCGGTTGCCCTGCAGGTCGTATTCCATAGCCACAGCTGTTCCCCCATCGGGGGTAGCAGTTTTGGCTTTGCCGGAGGCATAGTAGGCGTAAGTCACCGTTTTGCCGTTTGCGGTGCTGGTGGCTGTTTGCCCTGCCGCATTCAGGGCACTGGTCTGTGTGCCTTCGGGCGAAGTGACGGTGGTGATTTTGCCGCTGTAGGTGGTGGTAGTGGTTCCCTGCGGGGTTACTACAGTATTCAGTCGTCCCTCGGGGTAATAATCGTACACCGCATCCCATACCGTTGGCTGCGAGTCGAAGGTGGGTGCCGAAACCCGGTAGGTTTTTCCATCCGCACGGTATTGGGTAAACACCCTGCTTACTCTTCCGTTGAGCCCGTAGGTTTCGCGTACCACTTCGTGTTGCAGCCCGTCGAACCAGGTGTAGGTGGATGCTGCTCCCGAGGCTTCCTGATACACGTAAAACTTAGCCCCGTAAGCATTGCCGGCAGTAGCCCACTGCGTGGTTTGCGATTTGTGCGTACCGTCCGGGTAAGCGGTGTTGGTCAGCTGTCCCAGTCCGTTGTAGGTATAGGTAGTAGTTCCTATCCGGCTGGTTTGAGAATTCAGCAATCCGCGTGTTTCGTCCCAGCTATAGGTAGTAGTTTGTCCCAGCACATCGGTTTTGCTTTGCACAAACCGTCCCGAAGGGGTAAAGCCGATAGAGGCTGTGCGAAGAATGCCGTTGGCTGTAGTTTCAGTAGTGGTCGGCTGCCCGAATACATTCCAGTTTTTATACTCCACGGTTAGCTGGTTGGCATCACCCGGATCGGTAATTTCTTTGTTCAGGTTGCCTTTGTCGTCGTAAGTGTAAGATTTGGAACGGGTATAGGTTTCACTTCCCTGCTGGCGGGTGATGCTTACCGTTTCGGTTTTATTGGGGCACCAACTGCCTTTTTGCACATAGGTGCTGGTCTGCGTGCTTACCAGGTCGCCTTGTGTGGTTCTCACGCTGGTGGCATTCCCGTAGGCATCGAAGCTTAGGTAGTTGGTCGTTTTACTCAGGTCGTTCAGGTAGTCCATCTCCGCTGTTTGACTGGGTTGCGACAGGTATATACTACCCGTTTTACTATTTGTGTAATAGTTTTCGGTTTTTGATACTGCCGCACCTCCTGTGGTGGTAATGGTGGTAGTTTCCTTATCGGGCAGGTAATAGGTCAGGTTCATATCCGTGGTGCTTACTATTTTCCGATTGGTGGTGGCATTGCTTATGGTCCGGGTTTTAAATCCCAGAAATCCCCGTCCGGTTTGCTGTGCTCGCGCTTCGGAGTAAGCAAACTCGGTAGTGTTTAATCCTCCTAGTCCGTCGGGTTCTAACAGCTGGCTGACACAATAAACCGAAGCTTGTAAGTCTGCTACAGGATATACCGATCCGCTTCCTTTAGTGTAAAATGGTTTATTGTCCGAAGTGACGGAGTGCGTTATAGGCAGATAATTTATATTGGTTTTATTGCCGAACCCATCGGTAACTGATTTTACTAAACCTGCTTCGAAATTAGTATTGGGAGAACTGTGTATATAGGCCATATCGGATTTGCTGTTGCCATTATAGATATCAGACCCATACGTAAAGAGTTCTTCGCGACCATCACCATCAAAATCGCCCAGCACATTGAACCTGTTGAAAGTATAGTTTTCATCTGTTGTAGTGAAGGTTTTTGCTACAGTAAATCCGGTACCGGTTGAAGTATACCAGGTTACATTGGTTTGTACAAATGCTCCCGAAGTATTATATACCGGGTCAATGAGGATAACGTCGGATTTTCCATCATTATTAAAATCAGTAACTATACAATCTTCTTTATTATCATTTTTATCTGTATACGATTCTTCTACAGCTGTAAAATTAGTCAGTGCCGAAACATCAAACCCAAACTTGCCATTATTCAAAGCCAGCTTCCAGTTTGAATTGCAATGTTCATTTAGAATAAAATCCAATAGACCATCTCCATTAAAATCTCCAACCTTAATGGCACTGTAATTTGCATTAAATATGCTCAAGGATGACGGATTTGAAAAAGACACTGTTATATAATTATCGGCAGAGAGTACTCCTCCGTTATTCTTGTAAAAGTTAACTCCGTTATCAGTAACTACTACGATGTCTTTTAATCCGTCTCCATCAAAATCTTCAACCAGTATATCTCTCGGTATTGCACCTATAAACAGGTTAAGTGTTTTCCAACTATATTCGGTTAAACTTTTGGAATAGCATATCTTAACCGTGACCATACCGCTCGTTGAGACACCTTTTTCCACTGTTATTATTTCATCAATGCCATCATTGTTAATATCGGCAATGCTAAATGCCGGCATTTCCGTACCTACCAGCGATGTTTCAATTCTGTCATCCGCCCCTTCAACTTTAAACCGAAAAGCATTTGTAGGTCCTCCAATCCATTTCGGATACACCGTCACTTTATTTTTATCGCCTTTCAAATCGGCATATGATATGGGTGGTGTACGAAATACCGGACTCGGCAATACAAAAAATGATCCGGATGACAAACCTGTAAAATCATTTATAATCTGACTCGATTTCAGACTGAATGTAGGTTTCCCTGAATTATCTAATGAGCAGGTGTATGTTTCAAAATATAAGTCCGAAACATATTTTGTTGCTTTAAAGCAACAGGCTAAATCGGTCAGACCATCCCCGTTCACATCGGATGAAAACCAGCTCTTCACATTATTTCCGTCGATAAAAGACTGATTACCGGTAGTAGGGACAACCATGGTAGGCGCAGTAATCGTTGAATTATCATTTCCCCATTCAATAGCAGTGGAATTTAGCGTTTCACTATTTACTCCTACGAGGCTTACGGTTTTCAAAAAATACTTTTCCTTTTGATAGTTATAGTCCAGATTGTATTGCTTGATGATGGTAGTATTGGTTTTTACTTGAATATTATTTAAGAGTAATTTATCCTCAATATAAGATCCATCTATATAGGTTTTAGATGCTTTTAATTTACCTCCATAATTAAATGTTACACTTGCATACGGGGTTTTACTTCCATTGGCCGTATATTCAATTTTTTGAATAACCATTTGGCCACCGTTCCATTGATAGGAAAATGTCATATAATTCCCATTTGTATCGGTAATTTTACTAATCAACCATTCCAGGCTTTTATTATAATCAGGAGCCATGTTATGTTTTACGCCATACTCTATAACTTGTCCGTCCTTAGTTGTTACCTTAAATAAGTTTGGTTCTCCGGGTGTTGCTGACCAATCAGTTGTTGTACAGCTTACAATTTGTCCATGGACATATTTACAGCCCGATTGTTCTGTGGTAACAACATAATTTGTTCCGAAACTTTCAATTTTACTATATGTTTTATTTTCAGTTTCGTATGTATCACCAATTAAATTATTCCCATTTTCTGGGGGATATTCTCCATCCCCACTAGCGTTGAGATAAGAACCATAAATAGTTGTCCAGTTTGCTGAGTTTTTTACGTGCAATCGGTTCCCGTCTAATGAGAATACATTGTTGTATAATACATTTCCAGATAAAACATTATCACTGAACATATTTTTTGCAACTCGTGTAATGGATGACAACCCACTTAAACTCCAGCCTACTCCAAGAGGACCATCTCCACCCTGACTGTTATACACTAGTGATATATTGGGTTGCATGCCGTTAATCCCTGCTGGGACATCAATGGGGATGGTATATGAAGCTGCTCCGCTTGAGCTGACATTTATTTGCCCGGGGATAGTTCCCACAACGTTTTGCGCCTGTATTTTTGTTCCAATAGCAAAAAAGAGTAATGACGCAAGTACAAAATATATTGTTATTTTTTTCATCCTAATTAAGTATTTACTGATAACTGTTTACTGTTCACTGTAATCATTGTTTTACTATTTTAAACTCTGTTGCTTTTTCTCCAGCTTGCACTCGCAGGACGTACCAACCTGACGAATAGGCAGACATGTTTACTGGAGTAATATTGGCCCCAACTTTTACGTTTTGTAGCTGTACGCCTTGGGCACTAAATAGGATGAGTTGAATGGCATCTTTGTCGTTGCCTCCCGTAATTTCTACTGCCAGAGCTCCCCGGGTAGGATTGGGGTAGATGGTTATTTTACGTTCACCCAGTTGGTCATCAACCGGAGCGGGTTCGGCACTTTTCTTTACATGGTTGGGATTACTGCCTATCAGCACTATTTTTCGGGAAATGCGGTTTCCGGCATTGTCATAGGCGTAGCTGACCATATTTTGAGCCATACTGGACATAAAAACAAGCATAAAGCTAAAAAGAAGGTAGAATTGTTTCATAAAATGGTTATTTAAGTTGTTATTTACTTCGTGATATTATGCCTTCGGCGATATTTCTTTGTGATATAAGCTTCGCGATATTATGCCTTTGGCGATACTAGCTTCGCTATAGTTGCCTGCGGCGTTATTTAATGGGTGTCTTAGTAATGCTACTAATAGTGTCTTAGTAGCACTACTAAGGGTTCGTTAGTAGCACTACTAATTGTGTATTAGCAATTGTGCTACTAACAAGCTGGATGATTATCAGTCTATAAATACCGGAATGCCTAGTATAACTGTACGCGGTTGTTTAAGAGCTGCTCCTCCGCCGGTAAACTGTGTAGTGACACTTAATTCGTATTCTCCGGCAACCAGCGAAGCCGGCACCAGTATCAGCAGACGCGATGGTTCGTTCAGCACGATGTCACCGACAGTCAGTTTGGTGATTTCCTGTGTAGCGGTGTTCCTAAAGCTAATACCACAGTCGGGGTTTTCGCCTACAATCTTTAGGTAAGATCCCTTCAGTTCGGCATTACGCCCTTTGGTAAGAGTACCATCGGTTTTCCCTGTAGTTTTGTCGGTGAGGCTCAATATCTCGATTGGGTCGGGTTGTATGGAAAGTATTTCTACCGTGGTGCTGGCTATGGCAGCTCTTAAGTCTACTCCCTGGTTAATAGTAACATAGACCGGATTTTTTTCTGCGCTCCAGGTCTTGTCGTAAAATACACCTGTAATAATCGGACGCATATACACCAGTCCGGTATTTACGTTGTGCCCCGAGACTACCATTTCAGCAGATTTACGATTAAAACGGGTGACGATATCAATCACGGTTTCCCGTTTGATTTCCATCCCTTCGTTCACCAGTTCGTCCACTATTTCCTTCACACCTACACTACTGCTTGTCGATACCACGGCTGTGTAGTCGTTCGGATCTTCGGTCAGATTGTTTTTGCGTATCCACGCTTTCAAAACATTGTTCATAATTCAATATTTTTAGAGTTTAAGTATAACCCGGCATATCAGGTTACAGTGATTATTGTGTTAAAGCGCATATGCCCGCTTATTCTCTTAATTTAAACTAAGGCGTGTTAATTATATTATATATAGCTTTGACTGAAAATCGGTTCAAATTTATGGCTACTGAACAACTGTTTCAGGAATTCGTATGATGCTTGTGTAGAGTTATCAGTGTTAGTTTCTGAGTTTGCTAACAAAATAAATAATAATAAATCAAAATATTATTAGGACATCGAATATTTATTTTATATACATCTGCTTTTTATAACAAATAACAACATGCTGAATTACAGTGGATTATATAATGCATATTATTAACCTATATATACATCCCTTTTTTTTAGTAGGACAAGGCCTAAAAAAGGCACTAAAATGGGTAATGCTAATTAGTTAAAATGGAAATTCAAGGAAAATAGTAGGATGGAAATGAATGTGGATGGAGGGGAGAGTAATAGTGACTTAAAATAGTATCTGTATAGCGAGTATTTTAGCTGTAGAAAAAGCAAAGTTGTCTTTGAGTTGAACTTGTTTATGTTTTTTGTCCGATGAGTCTATATCCGCTAAATCAAATTCAGTTATTAGTTTTCATCTGAATTTAGTATCTTTGTAACTCTTTTTTTAAAAGTAAACTAATGACATATCAAACATATACCCTTTCGAACGGGCTTCGTATTATTCATAAACCCGACGAATCGGCAGTAACGTATTGCGGTATGGTGATAAACACCGGTTCGCGCGATGAGGTTGAAACAGAGCAGGGCATGGCGCATTTTATTGAGCACATGCTTTTTAAAGGTACTGAGAAACGCCGTTCAGGTCATATTATCAACAGGTTAGAAAATGTTGGCGGAGAACTAAATGCTTATACATCGAAAGAGGAAACAGTGGTTTATGCCATAGTTTTGAAAGAGTATTTTGAGCGTGCCATTGAGCTGGTTTCCGACATAGTTCTTCATTCCACTTTTCCACAAAAAGAAATTGACAAAGAAGTAGTTATTATTGTAGACGAAATTCAGTCGTACAACGATAGCCCCTCAGAGCTGATTTATGATGATTTTGAAGAGCTACTATTTGCTAATCATCCCATTGGACATAATATTCTTGGAAAATCCGAACTTTTAGAAGAATATACTACGGAGGATGCAGCCCGCTTTGTACAAAAACATTACCGCCCTGAAGAAATGGTATTTTTTGTTTTAGGCGATTTAGACTTTAATCAGATAGTACGCTGGGCTCAAAAGTACCTGAAAACTGATGGTCAGGAGCAGCGATGCTCTGAAAGAAAATCCCCAACTTCATATCGTCCGGTGAAGAAAGAGATTGTGAAAAATACCCATCAGGTTCATTTTATGCTTGGTAACAGGGCGTATGATTTACATCACCCAAACCGTATGGGGATGTATTTGCTGAATAATATACTGGGCGGTCCTGGCATGAATAGCTTGTTGAATCTGTCGCTCAGGGAGAAACACGGGTTAGTGTATAATGTGGAGTCATCGTACCAGCCATTTACCGATACCGGTATGTGGAGTGTCTATTTTGGCTGCGATACTGAAAATGCTGCCCGGTGTGAGCAGTTGGTTTACTCCGAATTACAAAAGCTCCGTGAACAGCCATTGACCGAAAATGCGTTGAAAAAGTACAAACTCCAGTTGATGGGACAAATGGCTATTTCGGCTGAACAAAAAGAAAATCTGGCGTTAAGCTTGGGAAAGAGTTTTCTTCGTTATGGAAAAATAGATAATCTGGAAATTATAAAACAGAAAATTGAAGAAATAACAGTGGATAAGTTACAGGAAATTGCCAATGATATTTTCAATACAGACCAATTATCGGTGCTGAAGTATGTATAATGCTGAGTGTCCATAAAAAATCAACAGTCTGTTTAATCAAAATCAACTTGTAACTGACAAGAAATGAATTTAGACGAATATATATCAAAACACTCGGATGCCGAACCTGAATACCTGGCCAAAATAAACCGTGCCACGCATGTTAAGTTGATTAATCCACGCATGTGTTCAGGTCATTTACAAGGCAGGGTATTGAGTATGTTTTGTCATATGATACAGCCCAACCGAATCCTGGAACTGGGCACTTTTACCGGATATTCAGCTCTTTGTATGGCCGAAGCGTTGCCCGAAGGAGGAGTTTTACATACCATCGAGTGTGATGATGAACTGGAAGACTTTATTCTTCAAAACTTTGCGGGTTCCGCGTATGGTGATAAAATAAAATTGCATATAGGCGATGCATTGGTCGAAATTGAAAAGCTGAACGAAACCCTCGATCTGGTTTTTATTGATGCCGATAAGCGTGAGTATCTGGCTTATTACGAAGCTGTATTGCCTAAGCTGAGGCATGGCGGGTATATACTCGCCGACAATACACTTTGGGATGGTAAGGTACTTAAAGCAGTAGAGCCTAATGATAAACAAACCATTGAAATCATGCGGTTCAACGACTTTGTGGCAGCCGACCCGAGGGTAGAAAAAGTAATTTTACCTTTGCGCGACGGTTTAACGGTTATTAGAAAGAAATAAATTAGTTGATAGCTCTTATTTTATAGTCGGACATCCCGGC
>Ga0302271_10003009_pt1 | contig 14631 bp, 9 predicted proteins | sample III_Bog_N1_1_FD_198767 | JGI IMG/M metagenome (GOLD analysis project Ga0302271, IMG submission 198767) | Peat permafrost microbial communities from Stordalen Mire near Abisko, Sweden - III_Bog_N1_1 | ecosystem: Environmental > Terrestrial > Soil > Wetlands > Peat | place: Sweden: Abisko... | reverse complement strand
GAAGCTTGCGTTGTATTGGATGGATCAGATACAAAAATAGCCAAATCATAAAGTGGGTATTGCAAAGACACAACAGAGCATTACCCAATCACGTAATTTTAATTTTACACAAAAAAACATTTTAAGATAAGTGAATTTCATATTAATTTGTTGCTTTACAACTTTCTTGAGTGTGATTTCTTCTTCTTTCATTAAAATAGGTGTGCTTTAGGCGATATTTGTAAGGATACAAATGATTACTATCGATGCAAACGACTGAGTCCAATAATTAGTCTTCTCCCTGTTGGAAGAAGTACAATAAACAGCTACTGCGTTCCATTCACGAATTATCTAGCATAGGGAACTTAAATAAGCAACTGTGCTAATGGATTTTGCATTTTTACAAAGAATTACTACAATTAGTATTGTCTCTAAGTAGGAAGTTACGTTTATGGCATTCAATAAGTAGGAGTTGATGTTAATGAAAAGTGCGTGGTTAAAGATACCTACTATGCTGTCTGTAAGATTCTTTCAATGAACGGGGGTCTTTTTGATGATTTGTTTCTCCTATAAACATAGAAATAGTTTACTGTTACAGTATTCATGTTTGTCTGATAATATCAAACGGATATTACGCTTGCAGGTCTCTTGTTAGCACTGATCCAACTATTCAATCTAAAAATAATGATGGAACATGCCAATCTTACAATCAGAGTAAAAGATTTTTTTATTAAAATATCATAGAAATGTGATTTAGATAGGTTATTGTATGATAGTTAACAGCGTAGGATGTGCTTTCGACTATGTTTGCATAGACACATTGAATAATTATAAATGCATCCTTATGATTCCTTCTACGAGCCTTAATGTAGTTGGCAGGGAAGCGTCGACAGATTACTGCATCCCGGAGGAATAGAAAATATCTTCTTTATGCAAGCCTGGCTATTGCTTGTACAATTCTGCATGTCAGAAGCTGTCGTCAATGTATCCAGGGAGAGAAAAAATAACTTCAAATTGTCTTTTTTCAGGGGATTCTGGAAGCTATGGAGCGAATGACTGCTATTTTTAAATGTAAAAATAAATTACAATTTTGAATGATTGCATGGGACTTTCACTAAAATTTAAATACAAGGTATTGTCTTCAAAAGAATGCAGTTAATCCTAATCTAGATATTTGTCTTGGTTTCGATTACTCTAATCCTAAGTTGATAGGTAAAATTCAGTTCCTTCTTTTCATACATGCTATAATTAAATAAAATTTTAATTTTTGTGAAGGCAGCTTATTGTCGACTTAAGAATGTATTGCAGCAGGCGTCAGTGGAAGTGTAACAAATAATAATTTCAGAAGGAGAAAAGAAAAAAAGATGGTGGTTTTTTTGAGTTGGGTTTGCAATTAATATGTTATTTTATGTTTGATTGCAAACTTAGGCTTCTTGCTTCAAAGGCTAGTATTGTATGTCAAGTGAATCTACTTGTGTGGCTGTCTAGGATAAGATCTGCTCAGATGTTGGAAATAACTGTGTAACTTAAGATCTGGCAGCTTCTAACTGCATGAAATGCAACTTCAACTAGTGTCTGATTGTCATGAATGTTTCTTCAGGGATAGGGAATTGTATTAGTATGGGGACAGTTTACTGCTAAGATATGAAAGGTAAATAATTAAAAGACTAATAAAAAATATTGGCTCACACACACCTTATTTCTTACATTTACAAATAAAATTAAAGGAGCACCATGTTTGAATAATTTAAGTTAAAAAATACAAATATATGGAATAATTATGTTTAAAAACTTCAGGTATTTGCTAGTCAATAAATTCGAAGAGATGCACTGTGTGTCCAGAAGCCTACTGCCTTATTATTAGCTTAGGAAATTGTCTTTCAACTGCTTCAATGTCTGTTTATATTACAAAAAACTAATGCTTAGTCATCACAAGACAAGACAGAGAATGTGGAATTGTTGATATGGACTTGCCTTACAATGGAGTAATGCAATGCAGAAATCAAAAAAATCTATGTCTGCCCCTTTAAGGGGAAACTGCTTGTTTACTATGTCCCTCTAGTTATGTAAATCCATCAGATGAAATCTGCTATTCTCCTTAGGATAAACAACTCCTCTTTTAGGGAAGCTCAACTTCCCCTATTTCTTTCTCATTTTTTGGGCTCGCACTTATTTATGTCTAGTTAGATTGCTACGACGAAAACTATTGCCTTACAAATAACACTCTCAAATGTCCAGAAGGGTATTTTATCAAATTATTATTAATAAATTTAGTTTTTTAACTATTTTTCGTTTTAGATGTTCTAAATGTACTTCTCTAAATTATTGTACTGACTGCATCCAGAATTACTTTCTCCAATAACCTGTTTCGAATCCTTCAATTTAGCTGTGTGTACTTTGTGAAAATTCCTACTAAGTTTATGACTATCCTTATTCGGATTACTACTCTTACTCCTCTTAGTACAAGCAAGAAAAGCCAGCAAGTAGCCTAGTCGTTAAATACAAATGTCTCTAATGCTCCTTGAACACTGGGTCTTGGAATGATCTAAGCTAAGTAGAAAAGACCTGCATAGATTAGGTGATTTATTTTGTAGATATACCACTCTACACATCTAATTCTACAGCTAGCTTCCAAAACTATTATGTTATTTCAGGAAATTCTGGGGTTGTTTCTGGAAACGATCAATTCACAAGAACTGGAACAATCTTTAAACTTCAAACAGTTAATCTTAAATCTATTCAATCATACATCACATCAAAAACTAATTGTATATTAACTTTTTAGAATTCTTAAAAGAAAAATACAGTATCAGATTGATAAATATTTTTTATTGTTTAATGTATTTTTCTTATTAGCATTTTGATGATTACATAATCATTGCTTTTGTTGTTAAAAGGTGATACCAATTGCGGTTAGTGCAAGTGGGATAATAAAACAAATGATTCTTTTTGTCACACCTGCAAAAGTGGATTCACAATAAATCTCAGTGGAATTTGTATCGCGTGTCCATCAAATTGTAAAACTTGTGTCTTCTCTTTGAAGAGTGCTTCTGTTTTAATCCTCAAAAAAGACCTTTCAGCAGCGATACTTTCAACTCTAACAGATACAGATTTCAGCCTTGTATGCATTGTATGCGATTCTCAATTTGTTTTGAGTGTTGATCTCTCAGGTTGTGATGCATGTGGATCTGGTTGTGGATTATGTATTTATGGTAAAATTTATTCTTTAACTTTGACTCTTTGGTAAAAATTGTTTTTTATTAGGCAACTCAGCAATGTTTATAAACACTGACAAAAATGATTTAAATCGATACACAGCAGCTAGTATTGCTACAAATAACATCAAACTTATCTGTCTCGCTTGCAATTCAGGATAATCCTATTCGTTTAATGGTAAAATTTTCTCATTCCTTAACATTAATCAAGCCCTTGGTTGTTTTGTTATAAATCCAATTCAGTTACATATTTTTATGAGATTCATTTACTCATATTTGATTAGCTCAAATTATATTAGCTAAAAGTTTTAAAAAAGTATTAGCAATTAAAAATATGTGATGGTAATCTTATTTTGATTGATCTAAGGTTCTGATTGCGAAAACGATATCAGTAATTGTGCTGTTTCTTCTATTTATACAACAAGCCTAGGAAAGGACTCCATGATATATCGATGGAGTTATCTATCAGATCTTGCAACTTCTGAACATTCTTGTTTGGAATGCAATATAGGATATACGGTTGGAAGCGATAAAATCAGCTGCTCAAAAGATTGCACAAATAATAACTGCGATAGTTGCTATTCCGATAATGGATATTATGTTTGTTAAATTTGCAGCACTCCTTATGCGCATAACATTGATACTAATGTTTGCTTGTAAGATACTTCTTCAGTCATCTATGATAAATGCTATCAGAAAGTAAAAAAAGAGCTTTTAATATTTATTGTGATTTATTATGTAATTGTAAATAATCTAGGTTTCAAATTGTGCAAGCTGCTACTTTTATGCGGATTCTTCTAGTGGCTAGTAAATGAGTTAATGCATTAGATGCTCTACTACTACAGCCACAATGCCAACGATAAACGGATGCGTTTCGTGTCCTGAAGGCTGCTTGACTTGCTACGAAGGTAACAAAGACTATCATTTAGGGTAATAATTCAAAGTGTTAATAGAATATTTTTTTGAGAAGGCAATAGAGAATTCAACTTGACGAGTTTTCTTATCTACGAAAAGCCTAAAATTCCTTTGATCACAAGACTGAGTTATTCTAAATTTTATGAAGTGGAGACCAAATGCAGATCTTGCTAACCAGGCTATTTTTTTAATAAATAGCAAGAGTCTTGCAGAGCAGTTAAATGTGGCAATAATTGCAACACTTGTATTTTAGCTGAGGGTAGTTCTGTTCCTGTTTGTGCTACTTGCAATGAAACACTTCTTAAATCTTATTTATCATCTTTGAACACGTATATTGCTTACCTTTACTATGGTGTGCGAGAAATTCCTGAAATTGCTTCCATGATCAGTTTTAATGCAGATCAGACAGATTGTCAACTATGCCCGATTGCGTAAAATTTCTTTCAATATTTATGAGCATAATTTTTGAAATTTACTATGATGTGAAAAGCTGCGAGACTTGCTCAAACTCCTCTGATGTAACTGCTAACCCACTTAATCTCTACGACGCAAAGTGCTACTCTTGCAAACAGGCTTCTGATTTCTCTCTTTCAAGCTCTTATGAAATCAGATACGACAGAGACAGAATGCGCTGTAATTTGTGCCTCAAGACTGACAATGGATGCTACTTCAAAAAGCAAAGATCACTCTATGCTGAGTGCCTCTCTCTCTCAGCTGATATTGGCAAAGGAACCTAAACCTCCCCGCTCAACTACATCAGAATCAACGAAATCAACATTGATGACCTAATATTGAATGATGAGGCAGATGCTACTGAAGCTATCATTTACTACAACGAGCTCCAAGTGAAGGAAATTGAAGTAATCATTAACATTAACACACTGACTTGCTTTGAGCTAATAATCACGACTATTACCTCCACTCTAACGACGAAGATAAAATCCTTAGAGAAATACAAGATAACGATCCGTGGCCTGACTGAGAATAAGGGGTACATTCTCTAACAGAAAGGCATCACCACTATCAAGGGATTCACCGATGTATCCATAGAGAATCTATAGATCAACCAGAAAGCAGACAACGACCAAATCGGTTTCACAATATCTCACTCCAGCATGAACCTCATTACTTTCAATAACATTAAATTCTACAGAACACCTTCCATTTATTTTCCCAACATGCTTAGTTTCAACTTCTCCTACCTAGATAATCAGCTATCCCTCATCAACACAACATTCCAAGGGTTTTCATTTAATTCTAAGAATCTTCTTTTTTCAATAGCATCTTCATAAACTCAGTCTTCAAAATTTGACTCATTTACCTTCTATTTCAGCAATCTCCAAATCCTCGATGTAGATTATTTTTAATTCTCATCTTGATTACTGCTATTTTATTACAATAATTTTTGATTATTTTAATTCATTTCATTTATTTCTTTAAAAATAATTTGAAAACTTTTTTCAGCGTTTTTTCTTTCTTCTAATTACTAAAAGAAATGAAATGAAATAGTTTATTTTATTTTTTATTCTTAATCCTTAAAAAAAAGATATGCTATTTATTTTGAATTAATTTATTCTATTTTTATCTTTTTGTGTTCAGCTTGTCTTTGATAGCGGCAGCTCGTTCTTCAACACTATGGCATTGAAGAACATCAGCATTTAGACATCTACTTTGATAATAGCCAACAGTATTTTTAAAGCGAGCTCTTATTTTTTAAGTCTAAACAATCAAGTTATTGATGATTCCTCAAGCTTGAACATTTAAGGACTTTCCATAAGTTAATGTACTTTCAGTGATTTGAGCTATTTGATCTCAGGTAGCACATTCTCAGAAAGATACATTTCGGGGTTGACAATATCTGATAGTTCATTTAGTAACCAGTCAAGTGATTCTCAAGCATACCTTTTTTAGCTCAACAGTCTTAATGCGTTTAATATCATCGTTCAAAAGAATTCTATCACTAACTATGTACTTTTTCAGGTGATAAATTATGACGTATCTGAAACCATTCAGCAGCTAAATTCAATAAAGCTGGCCACAATTAAATCCAATACTATGATTAGCTCTGTTTCTGTGCTGGCTTATATCTCAGCGACAAACTACAATAATCTCGAATTATCTGATATTTTAATCGATGGTAACACATTCGATACAGCGTTAGAGTCTATTAGTTTTGTTGTTGCAGAATATGTGCAAAGTCTAATAATTAAGAACGTGCAATTCAATGACATGATTAACTCCAGATTCATATAAGTGAATACTCTGTTTAAAGTTATTTTCAAAAATATAAAACTTACTTAGGCAGACTACAACTCTCTAGTTCAAATGGCCTCTCCTAAATTCTACGCCAGCTTAGGATTCTGCTTTTTAAAAAGCTTAAAGCTCCAAGCCAAAATAAGTGAAGTTTCAGCTCAGAATATCAGATTAAAATCTTCATTATTTTTAATCTATTTTACCTATTTTTATGCTTCTTCTTCTCCCTTATCAGTAGATTCTTCCTACTACGACAATCCGAACATTAATTTCTCTGACATTGTGATCTACACAATAGATGTCTATTACTTTCAAGATTTAAATGTGCCTATTTCGATTGTGACCATTATCTCTCAGACAGAGAATCCAGTGTACTTTTACAACTTTCACCTTTCAACCACAGCGCTTTTTCTAGAAGACAAAGTACCATTATTTAAATAAAATTTATCTAAATTGAATGACATTGTCTTTTTCTTCTCCCAGATGTATGAAAATAAGTACTCCTCTTGCATTGTGGTGAATGAAAAACAAGGTAATGTGTTCATAGAAAATAGCAAATTCATAGATACTGGCAGTGCTAGGAACTACGGGTGTATAGCCTTAGAGGTTCTAAATGTTAGTTTAACATCAACTATTTTCAAATCTGATGGTAGCTCTAGCAGCAGCTTCAGTGTTCAAGGAGGTTATTTGAATATTCAGAGTCAATATGCAACAATTTTTGATTGCTAGTTGATTGGCGGATAAGGAACTTAAGGTGGGGCCCTATTCTGGAACTCCTTGGATTGTGGATAACTAATCATCTAAAAAAGTATTTTCGATAGTAATTGGGCTGTTTCATCTAGCGAATTTTAATCTCAAGGAGGAGCGATTTTCCTTTAACCTGGTGAGTCCATGGGAATCAAAGTAATCATTGAAGATTGTGTATTCTAGAACTCTACTTCTAGCTTTCAAGGAGGCGCAATTTACCTGAGTGCTTTATATTATGCCAGTGTAATAGAATTGAAGAATGTCTAATTTTTTGATAGTTTCAGTATGTTGGGCACTGTAATTTGCATTGAAGAGACTTACAATTTAGACAGTTGGGTTTATTTTGAATCCGTCACAGTCACACAAACATTCGACAATCTCCTTCATACGATTACTACTGTTCTACAGACATTAGATGCTATGAACACAATGAGTACAGTCTCCCTCACAGGAAACTACTGGATTATTTTAAGTGGCGTGAGTGAATTTAGTTTGGTAAACTGTGAATTTTCTATGAAGCAGTCTTCTTTTACCACCTCACTTTTAGAGTCGAACTACAGTTGGATGAGCTCTGAAAGGATGCAACTCGCCTTCTAGGGAGGTTTATATTTGTCGAAGGTGCTTGTAATAACAATAGAAGGCTGTTATTTCTCTGGGATTGCAGTTTTGAAGACACCTGTGATATTATTAGATAAGCTTGAATCAGTGACCATCAACAATTCTTCTTTTGAAGGATGTATGCTTGCTAGCGCTAGTTATTTCAACAAATATCCAGATTCTCTTACTCTGTCTCTCTTTGATCTGTCGGCTAATGTTCTATATATCAAAGAACAATCAATCTTTACTTCAAATACATGTGCATCTTGCGAGGAGGGAACATTGAAGATTTACTCTAATTTTTTAGAGATTGTCAGCTCTTAGTTCAAATACAACAGCGCCGCTAATGGAGGAGCATTAAATATTCTCTAATCCTATGGTTCGTTAGCTTCCAGAACAGGATTTAGAATGTTGTCCTCTGTGTAGAATTATAATGCCTTCATTTCTTCTTCTTCGTTCCTGCAAAATTCAGCTTCCCTTAATGGGGGAGCTATCTTCTTAGACAACTCGAAGCTTTACATCTCAGACTGTATCTTTACTTCTAACACAGCTGCTGAAAACGGTGGAGCGATCTACTATTAAGTGAGCGATGACACAAGCTATGCCTCTCATAAGTTGTATTTCTCCTTTTGCACTTGTTCCTTCAACGTTGCACAAATAGGAGGTTGCATTTATTCTCCTTAGGGTTATCCTATTTAGAGATATTAAATTCAGAATATTTACCTAAATAACGTAGGCATTCTATTTGGCTCTGATATCATCACTTCCCCTTCAAAAATGAGTATATTTATTGACCAATCAGCCAGAGGCACATTACCCACTATAACTAATCATGAAAGTGGTGCATTTTAAGTAAGCTCTTTTAAAAACTTCAAACATTTCCCACATTTAATTTGAAATAACACTTTTAATTGTTGATTTTAGGTAGAGGTCATAGTGAAGCTAATGCAAGAAAATGGTGAAGTTTATTAGGAGTCAGAGAATGAATTGGAGTTAGTCTTGTAGACATCAACTGCACTTTCAGCAATAACTCCTTCCTCAATAAAATAAAAAAAAGGAATATTTAATCTCACAGAGGCAGTCACAGTTTAAGGCAAATTAGGCAAATCTTTCTACATTTTTATCTCTTGCCCTCAAGTAGCCAATCCGATTTACTCTTCTATCAATGGTGATGTCACTTCTTTGAACACTACATATGTTGCTTCTATTTTAGTTTCTATGAGAAAAAATTGTTAGCTAGGTTATGAATTAGTATAGTAAGCAGGTTTTGATTATTGTTAAGTATGCGAGTTAGGCAGATACTCTATTGAAATAAATGTCCCTTGCAAGAAATGTTTGGCCATGTTCACATGCTACAAAAATGTGATCCTTCTTACTGCTGGTTATTGGAGAGCTAATTTTACTACAGATGCAGTATTCTCTTGTGATAGCAAGCGATCAAGTTGCATTGGAGAAATCAACAGGACTCCAGAAGAGGCTGCTGTTAGAACTTCATCTCTGAATTATTATTGTTCAGAAGGTAAATCAAGAGAAAAATTCCTTGATTATTGGATTACCAAAAATATTTTTTAGGAAATATCGGCCCGCTTTGTGGAGATTGTGATTTAGATGCTAAGATCTGGAGCTCTCATTACTTTAGTTCCTCTAAGTACAAATGTGAGAAGTAAACAACTATTTTAAGTTAAAATTTAGCTCGATAATTACAATCAATATTAATTTTTGTTATTTAGATGCGGTGCAAACATAATGATGTACATCTCTGTCGGCTTGGTAGTGGTTTTCGGGATTGGTATAGCTTGCTTTATGGTCGATTTGATGAAAAAGACTGTGAGAATAGCTATCTTGCGTCATTACCTAAAATTAATGCATTGTAAATCTGGAGGCCGCTAAGATTAATCCAGTATTATGATTAAGCTTCTCACCAACTACTTGCAGATAATCTATGTACTGTCAACTATGGATATTGCGATTCCTGATTTATTCTCAGATATAGTGACTTTTCTGTCAAGTCCGGCTGATAAAATCATGCACGTTTAAGATTGCATTCTAGTCGGTTAGTTTTCCATACCGTTTATCTATGTCAGGGTAGTATTCTCGCACTTCATTTTTGCTGCTTAGCTGCTCTTCTTCTCCGTATTCCTCTTTTCTTTGTACAAAGCTTCTAAATAGAAGAAGAACTATGCCACTTACTTCTCAGGATGGTTTTTCATATTCTTTTTATACCAGCCTTCCATGGTCAAGCAAATTATGGGCATCATATCTTGTCGCACAATAGGGGATACTTCATACGTTTAAGACTCCTTGTCTGTAGAATGCGATAGTGAGCATTCCTAATACCTTAGACTGCTTTTGTTTCCATTGCTAATTGTCTGGATAATAGTGATACCGGGAATATTAATAACAAAGCTTTTCAGATAAAGATACAATCTTTCCTCATTGAAGACATCCATCTCTCTTGGTTTCCTTTATTTTGAATACTTACCTTCGTACTATTTCTGGGAATTTATAAAGGTAATCTAAAAAATGCTTCTCATTATTGTTATGAGCTACTATGAGCTTGAAATCTCTCTCAAAGGAGTATTAATAGTAGTTATCTTACACTCTTACTCCTATGCAACATTATCATGTAAACTCAATACTTTTATCAAAGAAAATTAATAAATTAATCATAGGGAATCCAAAAAATAATTTCTCTCTCTTATCGGACTGTTTTTATTTTTTGTATTTGTTCTCAAGATAAGCCTTACAAAGAGAATAATTTGAACAGAATAGACTTCCTTTGCAGCTCCATTTGCACTTTGAGCATCTCAGTAGGTGTCATCCTCAATATTACAGATAGTATTTTCCTGCAGATAGCATTTTTTTCCATTCTTGGCACAATCAATCTCTGCATGATAATGATTTTTTTTCATAATTTTTTCAATTTATTCTTTCGTTCACAATAGGCTAATTTAATGAGATACCTTAAATATCTCTTAAACTTTTGTCCTATTTTGAAGAAATTTATCAATTATTCTCACATCTCTGGAGAAAGAGCCTAACAGAATTGGTCTAAACTCAGACAACTAATACAAATCAAGCAAGAAATCAATCAATTCGAAAGATAGCACTTTGCTTCCAACCCTTAAAGATACATTTCTTTAATGGGCTTAAAGGATCAGGAATTTCAAACTATTAAAAAGAATTATTTATCTAAAAAAGCTGTCTGTATTGTAGAGACTCTAAATCTTAAGTCATTATTGAGATCATCAGGCATAAACTATTGAGATTGACTACTTACTATTTTCAATATCCTTAAATATTGTTTGTATTGTATCCTTTATTAATTCAACTTTACCCTGGAATTTTTTGCTTTTTGTAACAAAATGAGAATATTAATTCCCAAATGTCAACATGATTAAAATTTTTTTTAAATAAAAATCTAAAGGTATTAGGTTATGTTCAAATTATTATCAAGTTATCAAATTTACATATTTTACACAAAAATACTATTTTAAATCTTTAAATGTTTCATCTCACTTATTTTTTTAAGATAGTTTTTGAGTAAAAAAATTCATTTTTCTGATCTTTTTTCCCCTAAAAGAAATTTTCTATTTCATCTATTTTTTGAAGATATTTTGCCTTTAATGAAGTCATTTAGGAACTTAAGCAGATGGATCAAGGATCAGTGAGTATGCTAAATACAATAATACTCTAATTAAACTACTTATATTATGGGAAAATCATTGCTTGACACTGTGATGCTATCCTTAACAAAGTGAATTTAAAGGGTTATGGATAGTTCCTAACTCTGTAACTTGCTCTTTAGTTATTTTTCTGAACGAGATTTGGTTTTTAAGTGAAGAGAAATCAGACCATGCCTATTGATTCAACTTGAGTTAATTTTTTTTAATAATTGACGAATAGTAGCACATTTTTTGTAATAATTTTCAGAAGTTATAGTTTTTACTTATTTTTACAGGATATGTTTTATTAAACCTTTTTAAAACCACCGAAAAGTGATTATTACTTTTTTAGAAATATTATTAGGTCAGCAATTGAAAATCAAACTGCTACAGCAAATTTGAACCTAAAAAAAAATGCTCAAACGATTTTTTTCTAGACTTTTATTCGAAGTCACAACAGTATGGATGGACCTGTATTGGATGCAAGATAAATCTAATGATGAAAGGAGCAATCATTCTATCGATTCTAATCTATCCCTCAATCAAATAAGGCTATTATTTTAAGTGAGAGAGGAAGATAATTTTGAGAAAGGGAGGCGAAAAAAAAGATAGAAAGAAATAGTAATCAAAATCGTCAATCAACATATGAACAATTATCTTCCTGAGAAAAATGAATATCAATCACCTCAAAAGGGGAGAGGCTGCCAAAAATATTCTTGGAGGAAAGGATAGAATGTGAAAGCAATTAAGCTTCTTGTTTCGATGCAAAACTCAGCAAAATTGCCCAAGCAAAACCAACTACAAAGCAGCTTAATACCTGATAGAAAAAACACAAGCCAATATCATAATAGCATAACAGTTAAATACCAAAGCTAACAACAATTTCAACTAAAATAATAATATTAAATAATAATTGAACAATAATAACAGAAAATAAGATGGTAATTGGTAGTTTGCTTATTATCTATTACGTATTATTTATTAATATTTAATCCTGCTAAATAATTATTTATTTCTTCTAAAAGAGAAACAGGATTATTAATCATGTTCCTAGAGAAAAATGAACGCAAATTAAAAAAAAAAATTTTTTTATTAGCTTTTAACAAATCGCCTCTATCCCTCCCCCACCATCTATTTTTGCTTTTTGTTCTCATTTTATCTTGGATATGCTTATGGTATCCTTATTTTATTCCTAAAATTAATAAATATCTGCTATTTTAGCCATTTATTGATTACTTTGTTACTCAAAAAATGTATTTCTTGATCCCAATTTATTATTTTAAATGTGAAATCACTTACGAAACAACACACGACTTCATTACTTAAAACTTAGTTTTTCTTTAATTCTTTTAGGGCTCATTTGAGAGTAAATTAGCCTTATTAAGAAATATCATAATTTCTAAAAAATACGAAATAATTTAGTTACAATTTTTTTCATATTTTCTTTAGAAATATGATATTTTTAGGAGATTATTATCTTTGTGTAACCACAAAAATAATCTAAATCCATGTAGTTTTAACGAAATAAACAATTTCTTTTAGAACCAACATGCCGCCTATTTTTAATGAAACGAACTTGGGTTTTTCTAAAATATGATGTATTTGCACTTCCTTTAAATGTAGGTGTCTGAGTGTGTGTGCGTGGGTGTATGAGTTTGTAAAAGAAATTCTTATTTTGTAATCCAATCACAATTATGAAATATTAGATTAGGAATCAGTGTAATTACCATAATTTGGAATCATTCTCAATGATTACCCAAATCTATTTGTAATCTTATTTATTTGATACTAAAATAAATTGCTTCTCATGTTCCCCCAAATTCATTTCGAATGAAGTTAATATTAAAGTTTTTTTTCAATTCTCTTCTTAATATCTAATCCTACCAAATCTTTTGAATTTTCACAAATACAATGTTTCCTAATCAAGTTTACACTTAAACCTAGTAATAGTCATTTTTAAAAAAATGACTATTCTTATAATAAAAGCATATCCTTTAGCTTGAGTACTATTGTCAACAATAATTTGACTCCTCAAAAATTGACTATTTAAATATGAAAAAGTGAATTGTTTGATTGAATATTTAAAATTTTTGAAAAATAGATATAATTGTTACTCCAAACACATAAATATAAGTGAAAATAAGCAATAAAATTAATTTCATAACACACTTTCAACGAATTAGCTTTCACTGTTAATGAAATAAAGTGTAAATAAAGAAAGTAATTTATCATTTCTAAACTTCAATTCTGATAAATTCAATAAAAAAGTGTATCCTAAGATGCAACTCTTGCAGAGTTGTTAATTGAGAAAAACTTAACTAAACAGTTTCTAAATAATACCTGGTTTGATTTGAAATAAAAGCAAAGACAATAGGAACATTTCAAGAAATTGGAGATTTTTTTCAAGGATGAAAATGAAGTCATGCACACTGATAGTAATATTCTTTAGAGTTACTCTTATCAGTTTGATACTAAACACAGTGCTGGCATGTGATTCAAATCAATGCTTAGATGGGGAGGTTTGTACAGATATGAACGGCACGAATTTTTCGGGAACGAATAGTTTAGGAAAATGTGTTCCTTTAAACGATTCTTCTGCAGCATCTTGTGGCTAAATTGTCCCAACAGTCTGCTTCAATAAAAATACTACCTCATGCATAGATATAGCTTCAAAAACAAATGATAAGCAATGTGTAGCTAATGGATAATGTATTGACATTGACTTAGCTACTGCAACATCAGGATATGTTGGAATTTCGACGTTGAAGGGTTGTATGTATGATTCAATAGCAGCGCCATCTGGTATTCGTAAATGTAGTAAGATATCGAGCTAAGTCTGCTATTCTGAAGATTATACTGCCTGTGCTAATTTTCACAATAGTCTTGTTTACGTTGGCTCAAAGAAGAACAACTATTGTCTCGAATTACATAAAATCAACTTGTCTGGTAAAAACACACTCTTTTTTTAAAGAGCTATGCTTAGTGCAATAATTTATGGTTTAAACAAATACTTATTTAATTTTTATTTATTCTTATTTTTCTTATTATCTTGCAGGTTCGCCATATTTTTTGCAGCAATCATACTGCTAAGAAGCAAATGGATTAATTACTTAGATTGGAGGGACAATAATTGGTGTTTCAGGCACATATGCTTGCATGCGAGAAGGAGAATATGCTTCGAGTGTTATTGAATGCGCAGATGGGTAAATTAGAAATAAAAATAGATGTTTAAAAAAGACTACTTTTTTTTGTTTTTAATG
>Ga0302271_10003008_pt1 | contig 14632 bp, 9 predicted proteins | sample III_Bog_N1_1_FD_198767 | JGI IMG/M metagenome (GOLD analysis project Ga0302271, IMG submission 198767) | Peat permafrost microbial communities from Stordalen Mire near Abisko, Sweden - III_Bog_N1_1 | ecosystem: Environmental > Terrestrial > Soil > Wetlands > Peat | place: Sweden: Abisko... | reverse complement strand
TGGATCTACACAGGCATCATCTGATGACGCAGCTCCTCCAGATGAATTCGAAGACTTAGAGTTTGACATGTGATTAACTCTATCTGCTAGTTCATCCTTCCAGTAATCAACCAAAACCAAAAAAAAAAGTAAAAATAATTGGAAATGTGAGATTCTCTTTTTTGTTACATGATTTCTAATATTCTCATTAAGTTTGGTATCTAGGTTTCTGACTAAATCTCTAGCTTATTCGAGCACGTTATTGGCATCACCTCTTCTGTCGATGACAAGTAGTTTTGTGTCTAACTCAGTTACTTTCTCACTTAGACTTCTCTTCAATATTTCTAATTTATCGTTCATAGCAAATTTTCCTGTGACGGTGTTTTCTAATTCCTTCAATGCTGCCTTCATCTATTTAAGCCTTTCTGCACTGTTATCATCAATCGCTTTGAGTTTATCTTCAATATCTTCAATTCGAGCACTCACTCCTCCTACACTCTCTTCTTTCAATTTAGCGAGTTCTCTCTTCAATTTATCTTCCAACCCTTTCAGTGAAGAATCAACGAATTCCCCGGAGACTCTCTTCCCTAGCAGCTACTCGCAATCTTGTATTTTCCATAAGGTTTTCTTTTCCATTTCTCTGACTTCAATCTCAAGTTTCGCGGAGGATGCTGATGATTTCTTCGATATCTCATCTACTTACTTGGATAATTTCTTCTTGAGATCGTCTAACTCGCCTAATATCTTCGCTTTCGTTTTCTTCACCTAAATTTTGCCAATTCAAGAATTCCTACTTCATCTGTGTCTTTGAGCTAAATATTTGACTTTTCTAATTATTTTGTTACCTTAGCTTTCATTTCTGTGCTTTCAATCTTATTTGGTAGTTATAATTGAATCTCAGATAATTTCTTTTCATGGCTTTGCTACTGTCTGAATAGAACTGAAAATGCATGTCCAAACAATGCTATCTTGTTGCATACTTTATTCGATCCATCTTCTATTTTCTTCCCTGTAGCTTCTGGCTTAGGTTTTTCAGCTAGACTACTTATTGCTTTAGACAATTCCGCATCTTTGATTATCACGCTATCAGATATCGCAGTTAAACCTCTTTCTATCTAGAACAAACAGAATAACAACCAATTTTTAAATCATTATGAAGAATCGATAATAACAAAGTACATCTTCTGCACTTGGACGATTTTCTAATTCAGTTTGAACAGCTCGGAGTCTTTTAGATTATTGGTTGACTGCTGAGACGATCGATTCCAAGAATTTCTTGAGACTTTCACTGTTCACATCGACTTTAAATAGTCCATTGAGCAATTCTGAGTAGCTTTACTTCGATTCAGCTAAAGGAGAAAAAGAAGGAATTGTTTAAAAAATCAGAAAAAGAAAAGCTGATTTGTGTTCATTTCATATTTGATTTTTAAATTCCAGAGCTGAAATAGTCTGTTACTGATATCAGTCGACATATGTTATGTGTTATGTTGATTTGTTGCGCTGTGGTTGAGATGGTTTTCTTGAAGAGGAGTAAACACTTTTTTATTGACGTTAGAAATAATTAGCAAAAGAATTAATTAACTTTTTGATTGTTTTTTTAGAGGAATTTGGATTTTGATATATTTTTCATAAATTGATTGATTGGTAATCTATCGAACAAAAGAAACACTTTTTCACCTTTGCTGTTAATTAGCCTGAATATGTGTTTATAAATCATCAATCAATAAGGAAATATCAACTTAGCAAGACATCGAAATAATCCTTATTTAGCAATTAAAAAAATAAACCTTAATCTTAGCTCTTTGTTTTGTTATTCTTCTTAACAATTAATGTATTTTTTAGCTAACAAATCGATAAGTATGTCTATGGGGTATTCAGAACCTGTCAAATTATCAAACGGATATTAATTAAGGCAATTGTTTTATCAGAAGAAAAAGAGATATTATTTATTAGAAGAGTAGGGGAAACTCAGAGAAAGAAGAAAGGAAAGAAGAAATAGGATTTTGGGAAATTAAACTTAAAATCAAGGGGTGTTTTGCTTGGCTTAAATTAAACAAAAGTATTATTTTTTCTCTTGATTATCAGGCTGGAGAGGGAATTAATATGCGTTTGAAACGATTTAATAGTAAATCGCAAAGAAGCAGACAAAAATAACTTGAATTAAATAGTAAATTAGAATCTTTATTTCTCTCTCTCTTTTTAACAGAGAGTAATTCTGTGTAGAAGTGAGTCTTGGAAATTTAATTCAATTATTTGACTTGAATTAGAAACAAAATAACAAAGAAAATATTATTTGAATTCCTTCTGAAATAAGCAGCCTGTATTAGTGCAATGGGAAATGGTTAGAGTGAGAACTTATGCAACTTCACGTAGGTGGAAATGAAGAAACTCTACAAAAGTTTCAGAAAAATGGACAAGGATAAATCCGGAGACTTAGATATCGAAGAATTTCTGAGTCTACCTGAGTTGGCGTAGAACCCTGTTGTGAGAAGAGTTGTGTCGATTTTCGATGCGAACAAAGACGGAACAATTAGTTTTGATGAATTCGTCACTGGACTTGCTAAGCTCTACTCCAACGATGAAGAAGCGAAGCTAGCGTTCGCTTTCAAAGTCTACGATGTTGATGAAGACAATTATATCTCGAACGGCGATCTTTTCAGCGTGCTCAAGATGATGGTAGGCTCGAATCTTACAGATATTCAATTGTAATAGCTCGTCGACAGGACGATAATCAAAGCTGATAGTGATTTTGATGGGAAGATTTCATTCATCGAATTCAAAAAGATGGTGAAAGATCTCGATGTAGCTTCGAAATTGTCTCTTTCACCTTTTTGATTGTTTCAAGATGATGATGAGAGAAGCAGTAGAATCATAGAATTGATTAACGAAACAAAGCAAGAAAAGTAGGAGATCTCTCAATGAAATTTCAGAAAAAGCAATTAGAAATACATGTGTGTCTGAATTTTTCATAACACTTGCATGCTTCTCAATTTACATAACAAAATACAATAATTAATTCGCAAAATCGAAAAAAATATTTTACATTATGCTACAAGTATTGTGTGAAAAAACTGGATATTATTGGTATGCAAGCAAGTTGTCACGATTTGATTATCATTTAGATTCTCTTGCGTTTGATTATCCTTTTAAAAATTCATAATTCCTTTACGTTATTGAATTACAATTGATTTTTCTGCCAAAAGTTAATTTGATGAGTTACAGATAACCAAATAGCAGAACTCAATAAGATTTTCAATAGCAGGAACAACCTAACCCTGCTATTGTTCAAGAATACTTCAATTATCTTAATGATACTAACGCTGTATGAGAGACATATTCATATTGATTTTTGAAATCATCTTGCCGTTTTTTGTCTCAATACAATTGCTTTTTTTTTTTATTATTTTTGTTCGACGATGCTAGGCCACATTGTAGCACAATTAACGAGTGTATGCTGATTAAGCAGCCAAGTTGAGATAGCTTTAAGTTTTATAATAGTCACTTGAATAGTAACTCTCCGGTTAGCTAACTTAACAATAAGTTTACGGTAAACTCTTGGTTCTTGCTATTTCATTCAGTTTTAACACCAAAAACTAACTTCCATCATCCCTCAAATCGTTTTAAAATGTACATTCTTGTTTTGTAGATTAGCAACTAAACAGGAGAATGAACAGGAATGCAACTAAAGAGAGTTAAGTAGATGTCAAATTCTAGCAACTGGAAGCCCTAGCAAATGCCTACAATCAGCACAATCAAAGGAGAAACCCGTAAGCTCCATATGATGCGTTGGATACATTTGAAAATCAAATAGACTCTCTATTTCCAAAACAAAAGAGTATTCCAATAAATAGAAGCTAAGGCAGAATGCAGTAGAATTAGTTGATGTAATCGCCATAAATGTAGATGCCATGGGGGTAACAGTAAGCACCTAGAGTATCTATGACTGGACTTGCTTAATCTGCTTCAAGTAATCTATCAGCTTCTCAAATCAGGAACGAAATGTAAAAAAATATTCATTAGATGAATTGTTGTGATTCTGTGAGTTTTAGAGCTGTTTATTTGGTGAGTTCTATCCATTTTAAATGCTGGTTAATAACAATGATAAGCAAGGAAACTAATCTTTTTTCGTTTTGAAAACACAACTAATAGCACAATTTGTTGTAAATCTTTAATAATAGCAAATATATCCCTTTAATGTTAGGGCTAAGAATCCCAATTATGGAGTGATGAGTTATGCTGAGAGAAAGGACAAATACATGCATGGAAAGGAAATGGAATTTGCTCGTTCGATGGCAGTATCACCTTAGTAATTCCGTGAAATCCAACAGCTCGATGCAGCCAGCTAAGTAAAATTAATGGGATCTCTCAGTGAAAATGGTTTAAATAATTTGTTGTATTTTTTTAAAAACTAGTAAACATTTGACAACATCAGGCAAGCTAACAATGCTATGTTCTTAGGGGAGGACGTTAAAGAATACTAAGAGAAAATGAGTTTAGAGAGATACATGCATGATCTTGAGGCTAAAAATATGCAACTGTAATAACGAGAGTACATATCTCATGAATTCCTAACCGATCCGCTGATAAAAAATAAGGCTTCCGTGGATAGGATAGTCCAGCAGAAAAATCGAAGGCATATTCCGTTCTATCTTCCTTTCAATCCGATTCTCAATTCGCAAGTTAGTAAAAGCCAGTTTACTATCTTTGCAACTTATTCTTTGTTAAGAAATAAAAATAATGCCCTAAAAACAAACTTGTATTTTGTTTTGAAAAGTGGAGGATGTGGCATAGAAATACAATGTAATGCGGTCAGAGAATGCAATCCTCAAGGAAGAGTTGGGAATGCAAGTAGGATTAGATTATGTTGCTAAGAAGTTGGCTATGATACAAGGTTAAGCTTATGATAGGGAACAACTGCTCTAAAAAATCAGAGAACAAGATGAATTGAATTAGTAGCTTCTCTTGGAGAGGGAATAATTGTTAGCTGGAATGAATTTCGGACCTTCACCCGATAACATATCTGAAGATAAAAGCGATACAAAGTCGAGGAAAAAAACAAAAATAGGAACAGTTGTTAGTGTCAAGAAGAAAACTATCCTCAGCAAAGTGTATGGAAATTAATAATCTAAAATAAGTTCTTGACTCAGATGGAGCTACTCATTATTGACAAAAATGTATGGGTTTTTTTCAGTGGGAGAGCGAGGAAAATTCTTAAGAGTCATGTGACAATGATGCTGTTTGCGAAGTACTACTTTCTGCGCATCGTCAAGGTGAAAATCTTAGAAAAACGCACTAAAGCCATGACCGAGATGATCTCCAAGATGTCAGCTTCGTCAAATGTAATAAACTCATGAATGAGGAAAATTCATTTAAGATATCTTTATTACAATTAAAGCAACAATCTGACTATATTTTTTTTCAAATTAAGGATTTGATAGAATGGATGAAAGATTCATGCAAAAATGGACTTGAAAAGGTATCTTTCAGGGAAAATTAATATGTTAAGAAGATTCTGCAAGCTAAATGCACATAAACATACTATTCTTTGTAAAAATACCACAACAATTACCTTACTTATTTGAAATAGTTACGCACACAGAAGATCGAATTGGCTTTAAAGAAAGGTACCAAAGTATTCGCTGGCAAAGAGAGAGATAAAAGGATCGATGAGATGAAAGTAAATTAGAATGAGAGGGATGCTAATTTAGGTGCTTGATTAGATATATTTTTATCATTCATAATTTTGATAATGTTTTGTTAATGATGTTCTTCAGTCGATAGTGAAGAATATTTTGGATGGGATGCTTGATAGTTTCAGCAAAGAGAAAATAGGGTAATCGACGATTAAACTATTGAGAGAATTAACATCGAATGGCGCTCATATTCCAGCTAATTTCCTATTCAGATTTGAACTCAATCGTCTTCAGTTCAATTCCTTCGGATCCACAAAGTAACAATGATTTTAGCATAATTAGTGAATTCAACCTAACTTTTAAGGCTGTTTGATTTAGAGTTTTCTATTTTGTTGTTTTGTTTAGGAATATGAATGCACACACAGCGAATATGCTGATTATTTGCTTCGTGATTGTGAGACTATTGACTTTCAAGATTGTCCTTGTGCTTTGGAATCACGATATTTCAAAGGAAAAAACACCACTGCTACTAGAGTAAACCTCTCATCCTTTTCAAGATCAATGTTATCACTTTTGCTTAAATCTCATTTGTTGCTTCACTTACAGAAACACAACATTGATCGGGTCCATTATTCATTGGCTGGTAGTTGAATTAATGAAGATCTAATGTCCTGTTTTTCCTCGTAATACAGTCAATATTTCTCCTGAAAGCAAGCCAACTTTCAGAAAAGAACCTCTTGTCGCTCCTGAAAGACAAGTAAATTATTATTAGTAGTTTTTATAATCGAAGAATCATACGCAATTTTTCTTTTTTATTTACTCTGAAAGATTCAACTGTTATTTTGCTAAACTAGGTTGATCAGCAGTTCATGAATGCCTACAAGAAAGGCGATCTGGAAGATTACTTGATTCTAGGCATTTCTTCCAAAGAAAGTCTGAATTTTCTCTTCGAGGAAGACCCTCTTTGGTGCTAGAATATCAAGGCTATCGTTGAAACTCTAGCAGAAAAATTCTAAGAAGCAATCAAGTGAATCATAAACAACAACATAGCAGACGACAACAACAAGGAATAATCAAGTTAAATCATTTTTCGTTGATGGATAAGCAAGCAGCTAACTATTCAAATATGTAACATTTGTAGTACTATTTTGCTTGATTCTTCTGAAAAAATAAAAAATGGGAAATTTATTTTGATAAAAAATAGCGCATAAACTAACTTGTTCGAAATATTATTTTATTCCAAATAATCATTCGGTTAACAATTGACATATTTTTCATAATCTACAAAAAATATCAAACTCTCTCTCTATCTCTCTCTCTTCACATAATTCACATGAAATCATCAAACTAATCAACTTCACTGACGTCTTCAAGCACGACTATGTTCTTGTACCCAATGTTCTTGATTGCAAATGTGTACTCTTGAGATAAATCAATGAGCTTCTTATCGTTTATCTCCGCCATCAAGGCGTAGTCTGGGAGTGAGCCTACTTTAACTATTCTATTTTCTAAATTAATTCTCACTTCGAATCGTCTCTCTCCATGCAATCGCCAATAATTCTGCATATCATCGCCATGATCAGCTCCTAGATGCAGATTTTCTCCTCGTATCATTGTAGCAATACCATCACAAGCTCTGCACTCATTGTAGCAGATACCTTAACTGTCCACTAACTCTTGATGCCTGAGGGAAAATGGCATTATCCCAAAGTAGAACATAGGGCTAGGATCTTTCCTATCCCCAATGATAGTTTGCAATCTTATTATGTAGTTCTTCTTCGGGTTTAGACAACTCTCAAAGGTACTCTATCCCCAAGTTCCAATGTTTTTGATTTGAATCTAGTTATTATTGATTCTATCTATTTTCAAGTTCTCTTTAGATTTTTAAATGTCGCTTGCAGGGTTGATAGTGATTTAATCGATTATCGATCTCCGAGCAGGAGAGGAGGAGGAGTTATTTTTACTGAAAAATGAAATTTCTTCTATTTCTTTTAAAATTTTAGCTGCCTATTTGTCAGGTTGTTCTATGCTAAAAGATTCTTTAAATATCTTTAGCTCTTACACTTGGTTGCTGAGTTTATTCGTATTTCCAGCTGCATCCTTAGCTTTGGCTTCAATGAATTTACGAAGTTGAGCTTCAGAATTGGAATCCTTTTGACATTGGCAGACTAGTTGTTTCAGGGATTCAATCTAAGCGACCTATGCATATTGGCGGATGAAAGATTCCCTGAGTTGTTTGAGGTGATCTATTTCTGCCTAGGATTTGAGCATAGCGCTTTTCACAGCAGCTTCATAATTTTTAATTAACTTTTGATAATACTCTTTGATTTTTTTGATTTCTCCTTCGATTGAGCTTGAAAAACGAATTACCATATGATTTGCTTCCAAGTTGCTCAGTGGAGGGTATTTGGAGAGAATCGTCGAGGAGTTAGCTTCTAAGATTTATTTTAGTGCAATGCAATCGATAAGTTTGATATTTCCATTGCTCTCGTCGACACATTCGGAGCAAATCACCACTTCCTTTGCATTTGATTTCAAATAGAAGAATTCACATTCATTGTATTTATGCTGATTGCAATTTCTATTCATGTTTTGAGATGTCTTTTTGCGAAATGAACTTGATATTTTTTTTGTTTAATAATCCACAATAAATCAATTAATTATCTTTACTTCTCCTCTTCCTTCTTGGGTTTTTGTTGAATTGCTTGGAATATCGCTGAATTAAACCAATTACAGTAAAATAAAATAAAAAATACTTGAATTATTATCTTCTCTTTCGCGCTCTCTATGAAAAATTCATCAATAAAAAGAGCTTTAGAGAATTTAAAAAGAGAAAAGAAAGTGAAATCAGATAATTTTTAAAAATATTCTTACTTGAAACACAAACAATAACAACAAATTAAATATTTTCATGTTGTGTAAAATAAACTTATTAATCCATCCAAAACACACGTACACAATAATTCATAAATATCATTAGGGATCTGTGTTATTTGCGTTTGTATCGATTTTGTTAATTTATTTAAAATGTTCTCTAAGTTTTTCTCTGATGATCTCTTCAGCTTCCTCAGACTGCGCATCATCACTTGCATCACCATCTTCATCTCCATCATTCTCAATATTCAACCCGTATTTCTTGAGCTAAGCTTGAATTTCTGATTATCTCTTTTTCTTATCGTCTTTTCGAAGAATGAACCCATAAGCGCCTTTCTAAACTTCCTTTCCAGCTTCTTCTTAACCAAGATTATTGTTATTATTACCACCTCCAATTTCTCCAGGATTCTAACCATTTCCATACCCTGGAACTTACGAAGTCATTGGTCTCTTGTTTTTTTAATCTTAATTACTCCTTTTCCCTTGCTCCTTTGCAGTCATTGCTCTTCTATCTTTTGGGATATCTTCATGCTCCCCATCAACTTGCGATTGTTACTATTACTATTGCTATTATTATTGTCTCTATCCGAATGGAATAAACACAGATGCAGGCTAACTAAAATGCTAACCTTAGCCTTCACTTCCATATGCAGTTTGTTTTAACGTCACTGCAGATTTAGCTCTAATCATCTAGGACACTTTGCTTTAAACATTCTATTTATTCTTGTGTACATTGAAATCGATCATTTTATTTAATTCTGCAGGGGTGCATTTCGGTGAATACTTTTCAGTTCCTTCCTGTTCCTTCATGTCCTCCTTACGAGACTACCAAAATACAACAAACAAATCCACTTGCAATTCAAATTCACATTCATTTTTATCATCGTTCTTACCACATATTATGGATCAAACATCTCCATCCATTCATCGGGGAACGGATTCGAATTGTAGAAGCTCTCATCAGGGAAATAAATATCATTGTACTTATGCAGATTAAGCTTCCCAGTGTTGTACTCTCCATCGCAGACTAATCCCGCGTTGATTTTCAAGACGCAATATTTCGCATTCTCAAAAAACAGCAAAATCTAAGAGGAATGGCGCTATCCACCCATGTCTTTGTTTTTGAAATGCGAAATCGTTTTCGATGATCCTTCAGCTAGGAAAGCATTCCAATCAGGTCCTTGAGTGAGTCTGACTTTAATTTATGTATCTTTCAAGAACTTCTCAATGTTGAGTTCTTCGCTGAAAAAATAATGAACTCTAATGTGGTTCATTGTTAAATGGGAGTAGTGCTTTTATTATTGCTGCTGTTGCTAATTCGTGGCGCTCATATTCTAAGGGCTCCGAATTGAATCACTTCTAATACTCTTGAAGCTACTACGATTGTTCATGAGAGCTTGCTAGCCATCAGCAGTAGGACTTTACGCTCTTCTTTCGGAAGGTTCTTGGAGATCTTTGAGAGCAATTTTAAAACTTGTCTTGTAATTATGAAGTTTATATTGAAAGTATAGATTGTTAAAATCAATATGCTACTCAATTCCGATGTTGCTAATGTCGGAAATATAAAAGAGAAGTCTCCATTGATTAAGGGATTCACTCAGCAGCGCAGGACGATGTTTCGGCTTGGTATCGATAGGCACTCTAATAACGGAGTCAAAAATAGGAATATCCTACGCTTCAGCGAATTTCTACTCGATTTCGATGAGCTCATGCTCACCAACGACGAGCATGTAGCAAAGATTGCAGACTCTACAAGGTCTCGTAGAACTATGGGAGACCTTAATGTTCTTCAGAGGTATGTTACGCTTTTTGAGATGCTGCACAAGTTCCCAGAGTAATTTATAAGTTAGAACCTTGCTCGCATCGTCCTTTTTGAAGAGAATCCCACATAATTTGCAGTACACTGAGCAGGTTAGCTAATCTAACGTCTTCTTGGAATCTTCCTCATCAGGGCCTATGAAAAACAAACATCAAGTTCACAAGAGAATCGCAGATTTTAACGTTGTTTTTGATGTTACTAGATTTTTTAGACATGATGGTTTCCATGGAAATCGTGTTCTCAGCCCGAATGCTTTTCATACTAATCAGCCAGATCTTCCCTTCGAGATCTTGAATGAAATCGAGAACAATCTGCTTGATCCTGATTTAGTTATTCTTTTCTAAGAAAAGTACCAAACTTTCAGCTTATCTCTCGTGTTCCTTTAATCCCGCTCCTTTGACATTCTAGACCTCGAAGCTGTTTTTCTTTTCTTGATTGATGCAGGCTTTTAACGTCGCATTCTTTTTGGTATCTGGATCGAAGATTTCATTGTCATTCTGGATTCGAAACGCATAGTTCGCTGTTGTATCATTTGAGTTTCGCGTATGGTAAACCAATCGTATCACCGTTGCCTGATTAGGAATAAAGAATAAAGGAATGTAATGAGTTTGTATTCTTTTTGGAATTAAAACATATATCGGATTTATCTCCCTCAATCTTTCCCTTTGTGCTTGCTTTTTACTTTCATCGGCCTTGAGAAAACGAATCTCTATTCTAAGCTGGTACTACTTGCATCAGTTTATCTCTTTTCCATTAGAGCCTTCGCTTAATACACACTTTATGTCATTTTCCAATCATTCTGTCCTTGTCCTCGTAGAATCATAATCGGACACTCCTAATTTAGTTTCATATCTAATTTCTGATACAATTCAAAAATACTCATCCTCTCATTGAACTTTCTATTCTTCGATTAGCCTGAAATCTACAATTTAAACCTTCGAGTGAATGATTCATGCTCTCGTCGGCATCTAGGAAAAAAGAAGTATTAATATCAACGAAGTGAATCACCAAAATAAAAGCCTTGTTTAAAATTACTCTTCAGAACAGAATCCCAAAATTTAAATGAAACTTCAATATATTTTTGATGAAATAATCAAGAGAATAAAAAGGATTGTTTAAGTTGTTTTGAATCTTACTTGAGTTCAAATTCACCCCAGGATGAATCAGATTTCCTATGTAATCGCCCGTAGTCATCAGTGTAGATCATGTAAGCATTCTAATCAGATACCATGAGAGTCTCAGGGATATTAATGTGAAGAGATGAAAATCCAGATCGAGCAGTTTACAAAGCTTTGAATAATCCAAAACCAGGTTTCACCTTATATTAATGCTCTTTGTAGAATGTCTCATCAGGAGGAGTAAACGCTATCTTTGACATCAAATGCTCCCATTATCGATCCATCCTTTCTAGTATGTATTTATCAGTTTCATCGTCAATCTCAGCTAGTTTCTTTTTTTCTTATAGATTCTTAGCACGAGGTGGCTACTGAACACTCGATATAAGATTATTGTTAGGGCTGTTGTTGCTGTTGAGGATGGGAATAGTAATTTTCTTAGGTTTCTGAGTTTGAAAGTGATTCTACTCAATCCCAGGATTAGTTATGTCAAAGTTATCCTCCATTTTTCTATATATCTCTCTCTCTCTCTTGTTATTTTATGATAAATAACTCTCTTTCTCTCTCTTTGAATATTTTTTGTTTAAATCAACTTATATGTTCTTTGCTTTGAAATAAGCAGTCTCTTCCACACAGTTACGCAAATATCTCTTAATAAAAATGATTCCAGTATTATTAAAGGGGGAAGAAAAAAAACAATAATTATTTCTCCCTCTTCCTAAATCAGCATCATCATCTTTGCTGATGAATTTTTACTTTTTCAGCTGATTTATTTAATACAATCTTCACAAGTTAAATAAATAGGAATACTTTCAATTTATTTAGTATTAATTTTGTCTATCATTTGTCTCCACTGGATAAATATTTCTCCTTTAAGCTTCAAAAAAAAATATTATTACTATCGTAAAAAGTTATTTTTTTTCTTCTCAAAGACTCAGTTTTTAAATTATCATTCCACTCAATTACAAATTACTGACTATTCTTGCTATTTTTCACTTGTTATCTAATTTTCTTTGATTCACAGAATATTGATTTATTAGAAAAGGACTGAAGGACAGTATAGCGAATATGAAAAATCCTAATACTTGTTCCTTGTATTGGTTATTAAACTCAATACTATCCTTTTTGGATTAGCATATCATTTCATTGAAAATTGCTAGCTATTCTTAGGTTTTAATTTTTGATTTATTGCAATTTTTTGTTTGTTAAAACTCCTTTTATTTCACTTGAATCTCTTCACAGATACAGCAATGAAAAACTATTTATGCTTAATATAGTAGAGAGAAATGGATTTATTATTATTATTTAATTGCTGTACGAATTCATTGAACAAAAAAAAAATTTAATATGGAGGGAAATATCAAGAAGTTTGCAATGATCGTATTTCTTATGATAACTTTTGCATGCTTTTTTGTTACATGCTGGCTCAAGGCTTTTAAATTGTATTTGTTTTCATGAAAACACACACATAACAAACATCATCAATTTATGACGCGACAGGGAAATAATGTAGAATGAATTAATAATTTACTTAATTGTGTAGGATATCTATTCTAAGACAGGCAGACAGTGAAACTATCCAAAAAATTTCTAAAGCGTTGTGAAAAAAAATATATTTTAATACTGTTAACTCCTCTTTTCAGCTACTAGATATTGATTGCTTCTAATTATTATCTTTAAACATCACTAGATTATTTGAAATCAAATGATTACAATAAACTGGAAAGCAGATTTTTTGGAATTACAAAATGAGAAAATATATGGATTTTATTATTAATCTATCAAACAGGAATAAAAATTGAAAAGTTATAAAAATACTAATTTGAGAAAAAAAATATAATCTCATGAGAAGAAATAAAAAAGATTCTAAAATTGATGAATTATTAATTACATTCAAGTACTTTTATACTTGATATTTCACCCCTTTTAATCTTATTATTGATATTCAACCCAAGCATGAAAGAATTGCAATGAATGACCAGACTACACGAGAAAAAAAACTAAATGCATCTTCTCACAAGACTCTATTGTATTTGCTTACTTTTCATAAAACGAGATCTAACTCTAGCCAAAGCAAAAAAAAACATTATTAGCGTACAGTTGAATACAAGCAAATATTTCTAACTTTCAATCAATGAGCTTTTAATTGATTTTCCTTTAATTTATTTGTTCTCTTAAGATCTTGAAATTTCCTGATTGAATCTACTCCATCCGTGTCTAATTAAGCAATTTTCTGAGAATATATCTTTAATCAATCTATAAATTACTTTCGTTTTTGTTTCTTATTAGCTGAAGTTACTTCACACAAGTAACTAACTACCTGCAAGGTCAATAAATTATTTATTATTTTGTGCATAATAATCAAAATAATGAAGACGAACATATCAGAAATGAAGAAACTGTCGATAATAAAATAATAATTATTCTATTTGATTTAATACTTTCCATTAAAAAAGAAGAAACATTTAAAAGTCATTTCCTCTCAAAATAATTAGTCTCTAAAAGTTTATTTTGCACACTGCACAAATGCCAATTTAATTCGCGGGTTTAGCTAAATGAAAGTATGAATTTTAGTATTTAGAATCATTAGATCTTTTTGTTTAAAAATAAGTTGATAAATAAAGGACAAATATAAAAAAGATTAAAGATATCGATTCATGTGCTGATTATTCAACTAAACTTTGATTTTCTTCTTTCATGCCTATTCAATTAATCAATGATTGTGATGTCGTCAGCAGCAATTTTAAGAAATTAAATCATAATACGATGAGCTGCAGGATTTTCAACTTTACTGCTTTCAAGCCAATTTAAAACATGCCAATCTAAGAAATAAGTGAATATCTGAGCGTAATATGGATGTGATAGTAGTAATCCAATTGTAAAATGGTTGAATTATTTAGTAGAGATGTATCTTTTGTATTTTTTGCCCATTTCTTCAAGAGAATCTTACTTAGTCCTATGTTGATTATAGATCGAATTGATGATTTCTCGTTCTTAATCAATATCAATATTCCAATCTGCAATAATTTTTTTGTTTTAATTGTCTTTTGGATGGCTGTTTTGCTTAAGATTTTATATTTTTATAGCTCTAATCTCCTTAGATCTAGAGGAAGTTTCATTTTCTAAGATATCTGTAAGGAATCGATTGAAGGCACTCATGATATTCTTCACTACATTTTTCTTATTGGATTCTTTGATTTTCTGAAGGATTG
>Ga0302271_10003006_pt1 | contig 14636 bp, 11 predicted proteins | sample III_Bog_N1_1_FD_198767 | JGI IMG/M metagenome (GOLD analysis project Ga0302271, IMG submission 198767) | Peat permafrost microbial communities from Stordalen Mire near Abisko, Sweden - III_Bog_N1_1 | ecosystem: Environmental > Terrestrial > Soil > Wetlands > Peat | place: Sweden: Abisko... | reverse complement strand
AGGGTTGTTTTTCTGTTTTATGTTATCTCTTTTACTCACGCACTCAATCGTAGATATATCTGAATCCCACATCTGTTTCCGTATTGATGACTCTGAGTTTGAGAATTTCTGTTGTTTCTTCTAATTTGATTTCTTCATTTTGCAGCTGCGTTACTTGCATTTTAAGAAACTCGGAGTCATGCAGATCTTCAGTGCCTTGCTGCCTTAGATCGTTTCCTAATCGTTCGATCTCATGCATGACTACCTTAGAAATGTCACCAAAGAGTTCCACTTGAGAACTCTTCACATGTGCAAGCTCAGTTTTTAAGTTATTCATGTCTTTTCGACTTTCTTCTAAGAATTTTTAAACGTCTACAATCGTATCCTGTGAAACAAAAGAACAATCTAAAATGGTAAATATTGCTTGCATTTATCACTTACTTCAAGCTTTTGTAGGTGATCTTTGACTGGAAGTAGCATCGCTGCTCCGAAACTCTTGAAATTTTTCATCTCCTGCTCATCCGATTTGTCATCGCTTTGACTGCTGTCCTGCCTGCTTATATTGCCGTTCTGCTGTGTATTCATCGGTTTGTAAGTAGTAGAAATATCTTTGAATCTCAGTTTAAACTAAATTAAATTAAGCGCTTGCAGCTAATTAGTCTAGAAATAATGTGTTCTCAACCCAATCAATGTTTTTCGTATTTTGAAACAAAACAAAAAAAGAAGAGAGAAGATCAAATTATACAATCATAGCACTCTCAAATAAATGAGATTGACATCTTTTCCTTATTGTAATAATCATTAAATGCAATGTTTTAATTTCAGTTTGATTCCAGAGATGATTTCCCAAGGCTTCATTTCGTGCGAAGACAATTATTTGAATAACAAAATATTTATTAGTAATAGAATTATCCTACTGCGCTCTTATTTGAAATAACCAATGTAATGGCTGTTATTTTTGGAGTTGCAGTAAGAAAATAAAAGATAATCAACACAATGATTTACCAATCTATTTAAAAAAGTATTTTTCGTTTGCTTGTTTGTTTTTTTTTGAATGGAATGTGTTTGTTAAATAATTAATTAACTACTCTCCAAGCCATTTGAAATAATAGCAACTAAAAGGCTAATCAAATTAAGATCTATTGGTGCTGTGTGCGCTTAAATTGTTTAATGTTTCTTGTTGGATAAGTAGATATTTTGATGATTATTTGTATGAATGCACACTTGAGAAATTGAATTTGAAAAAATAATCAAATAGAGAGAATAAGAAATCATAAGAAATACTGGTACATTCATATATTCCTGCTCAAACAAAAGTGTTATGAGTAGGCGAAGGAACAACTAGCAAATAGTAGGAGCTGTCAAAATCAAAGATGGACTCTACTTAGGCGATTAGCTTGCAGCACAGGTAATATATATTTAGCTGAATACTGTTAATTCAGCAGCTACATAATTGAAACTCATTTTGATATGAAACTCATTAGGACATAGAGTTCATGATGGCGAACAAAGTAACCCATGTGATTAACTGCACTGGCTTGACTTTAGGGAATCTCTTCGAGCCACTTGGGATATTATATTTAACTTTTCCTTGGAGTGATTTAGACCAAGAGGTAATCAGATACATACACAATATAACCATACAAATATACGGAATAATTAAGAAATGAAGTACAATATTTGTTTATCTGTTGTTGTTACTCTCTCAACAAATAGCGGATCTTCGATGAATCCGATGAGATCTTAAACGAAATAGTGAAGTTCATCGATGAAGCTGCTGATGCTGGCGAGTCTACACTTGTGCATTCGTTTAGAGAATAGAACCGTTCCTGCTGTGTACTGACAGCTTACTTCATGAAAAAGTAACCTCCCCCCTTTGAACTTCTTTATTTTGAATTGTTGTTTGTGGTTGTTGTAACTTACCATTCTTTGCTTGTGAAGATATAACTGGGGATTATTGAAGACATTAGAGTATTTGAACTCACGTAGGGCTGATTTAGAAATTCCAGGCAGTCTCTTCTAAGAGCTAAATGACTTAGAGAAGAAGTTGATTGCTGCAGGAAGAATAAGGGATTCTTGGGAAGAAATGTAACAATAGCATATTACTGCTGCTGGTGATCATGAAGATCTGCTGATTCGAAACACTTATTTGAATTCTAAGAATGCTCCGATCGCAGAGATATTCACGAATGGGGCAGTCATAGAGAGATTAGCTAGACAATAAAAGTTAGATAAACTGACTTGGAGAGATATTGAGAATAAGATGGATTTGCATGTAGCGCATTATTATTAGAATCAAGGAGAGATTATGATCAATCCATAAAGGGAACAGCAAAGGAGATATTAGAATAATAAAAGTTAGTAGAATCCACTGAGATCTTGTATGAAAGGAGGCAGACTCAAATAGCATAGACACAAGCATATCCGAGGGAATAGCGAAGGACACTAGATTAGTAGTAGTAACACTAACAATTAGGGTTAGACTAAAGTGGGATTGTAAAGATGTTTAAGTGGAAAATAAATTGGAATTGTTGAAGATTGTGATAAAGGCAAGAACTAGGGTACTAGCTAGAATGTTTTGATCCCAGAAAGTAGTTCAAATAAACATCAATACTTGAAGAACGTGAGCAATATTAATTAAACGATGAGAGGTAATAGCAATAGCAATAATAATAAATACTATTCTCCAGTTGTGGTGTCTCAGATTCACAGTAAAGAACAAACGGAAGAGTCAAGTTCACTTAGGGTTATGTAATAGTAGTAGTAAGCATAGTAATTATCATATCGCATGCATCCGCTAATAGCTAGCAATACCACGCATAATCCTAATGGAAATAACAATGCGTCTCTTCCTCCTGCTCCTATTTTTAACTCCTTAATGATCGACAAAAAGCATTAGCAACTGAAATATGCCTAAGTAAAGGTTGCTGCAAATCGCAATCCTACATCGAAGAACAGCCCATTATGCGCTCCTTCTTCGGAGTAGCAGATAAGTACTAATCTATGTAGAAGTAGCAGTGTAAGAGGACTAGATGATAAAGAAAATAACAGTAATAGTAGTAATACCAATACTAATGCATGTCTGATCCAAACAACAAATAACATGATTACAACCAAGACTAACTTGAATGAAGGGAACACTTGCTTAAAAGTGATTGCCAAGCGTTGCGATGATGAGCAGTAATAGAAAAGATATAACAGCTTGCCTAAGAAAATGGATGAAGATACTGCTTTGACCAGAATCAGCAAAAGGATTGAGAACAACAACATTAATAGTACTACTAATCCTAATTAGTTGATGGCATAGTATCGCTCTCCGTCTAACAATACTAATCTTAAGTTGAGCTAAACATCTGCAAGCAATAATTCTAGCAGCAGCCAACAAAGCAACAACAACACCGCCACAACTTTATGTCATGATCCTAACCATCTTAGAATTTCCAAGGGTAGTTCTCATCAGTCATTTCCTTTATAAAATAGCACGTAGCTATTAAGATATTCCTACCGTAATCAAGATGCAAATGCTAATCTTAGCTAGAAGGATTCACTGTAATTCAACAGCAATCAGATAATAGTCAATACAAGCTGCAGAGACAATAACCAAAATGATATGGAAGCAGTAACAACAACAACTAATAATACAGGCATATCTAGTTTCATTCGTGCACCGGAAGTTGCAGTAGCTAATAAAAAAAATTTAATAAGCGTTTTTCAAATATATTTGTCATAGTTTCATCTTGCTAATCTATTTTTGTTTAATTCTATTTGTACTTACTGTTTGTAGACAGGAAAGGCAAGAGATCCAAGGAGTTTAAACTACTCTATCAGGAGCTATCAAGACGATATGAGCGATAATACTTGTATACAGAATCCTTCAATCATTAATACTTCTTCGATGACTTCTTAAGGATAGCAATAATACAACTAGCAGTAATACCCCTCTATCAACAGTTATCACACCACCAAAATAACCAATAACAACAACAACATTAGCCTTATTAAGCCACCACAACCACCACTTCCTTCTAAGAACACTTCTACAACTCGAACCAAGCCACCCATGATGAAACCACCTTCATCGCATGAGCGTAACAGCTTCAAAGAGTAAACAACAACACAAACATAAATACTCCACGTTTTTCAATTCGCTAAGTCTAAAATAACTCTACATTTATGCCTTCTTTAATCTCAAATTATCTGCTTTTTCTCATCCATGTTTCTCTTTCCCCAATCATCCAATAGAAACATCCCTCCTTCTAGTATACCTCGTCAGCCGATGCACAACAACTTCCTAGAAGATCCTTCTTCTTTAACGAAACCAGTACATTACAAACCAAGTTCTCCTTTTTCTTGTATGTCATTCTCTCCAGAGGCTGGTAAAATAGCAGAATTTTTCGTTATCCTTATTATTCTTAAAATCATTTTATGTTTATCTCAGGCAGTTTGCAGATGAAACAAGACAGATCTAAAGGGAACACATAGTCTTCTTTACTATCCAAGCACAGCAGACTCCGGAGTAGTTCCCCAGGTACTTCATAGTATGTTTCAATTACATAACCAACAACAACGAAAGCTACGAATGTTAGCAATAGCTTTCATGTGAGCACCCAGTAGCGAAATCATTCAGAATATGTATCAGATTCAACTCCGTAACAGAATCAGTAGTAGTCTCTGAGTGATCTTATGAATAACAGCGGTTATTTATGCAATAACGATGATAATATATTCGATATTTCCTAGCTTTCTACAGTTGGAACATCCAAGCCGAGATGGAAATTCTGAAGAAAAAAAAACATTAGAAAAAGCAAAGAATATTTTTTCCCGTTAACTCTTAACTCGTTAGTCAATTTTTTATGTAAAATGTACTTATTCAATTAATAGCTCCTTGTGGCACTCTTAAAGATCAACCAAACAGCCTGGATGCCTAAAAGCTTTTAATAAATATTGTTTAATGAAGTTTTATATTGTATCTGCTATGTGGAAAGCAATGTTTGTTTGTTATTCATCTCCAAATATGCAACAACAAAAAAACAAGAGAGTGATTGATACAAGCAAAGAAGCATTAGAATATCTAAAATGATTTGTAAAATGTATTTATGGATATCATTGGCTCAACAAAAGAGATGAGCTAATTAACAAGACTCAAAGAAGATTCCTCTTTATTGGACTTTAATACAAAGCTATAAATGCTGTGATACGAAAGACTTCATATTGAATTGAGGACTTCTTTATTGTGGAAGATATAGCAAGTTTGTGAATATAAGATGAAAGAGATGATCAATGGGTAGAAAAAATAAGAACTCTCCTTGTGAAATACTCTGAAAATCAAGAAATCTTAGATAGCAATCTAACGAATCAAACGCAAGAGAAACAATGAAATAATCACTACACTTCAGTGCTTTGTTGTTTTTTGTTTGATTATTTTGAATCTGCTTAACCAGATGGCATTTGGCGGATAAAGAGTTTATTTTTCTTGTCAAAGTGAATAACTTCTTGGCGGGAATCTCATTATTAGATTGACTTGCATAAAAGTAAAATTAAGATAAATTACACTCAAAAAGTAACACATAACGAACAAACGCACACGCACACTAGATAAAAATGGAGGATTTCGAAAGTTTGTTTGAGGGATAGGATTAAGTTGATGACGATTCCAAGCAAAAGTTCATGGAGCTCATTAACAACAATAATATCTGCTCAGACAAGGATCTTCTGGAGTAATGGAAAGCTCAACTTGAAGCGATATTTGTGAATAAATCGAAGTTCGGTAAGGCTGAGCTACAAGCCTTCTAAGCTGAAATGCTAAAGAATGTTCCTGCGAAAGAGGCAAAAAAACCACAACAAGAACATAAAGGCAACTAGGATATCTTCCTCAAAATGCAATAATCTGCAGCGAAAGCGAGTACCAGCAAGAACAACAATTCCACGAAAAAAGCTGATCACACTAACATCATGGATGCGGATGAGAAATTTCGCTCAGCTAAAGGAGTCCTTAATGACCCTAAGAAATACACCTTCAATGCGCATCTTCCACTGGTAGACTACGAGATCAAGACAAGTTTGAACGCTAGATCAGTCGTTGCGTAGTCTCTGTTTCAGAATGTATCTTCACGATAATCCAGTGGATTTTTATATAATCGAATCGAAGAAACCAAGAAAAAACTTGCTGAACGAATCGAAGCATTCAAAACGCAATATTTCTCGAAGTATCTCAGTTCCAATGAATCATTCGTGAACGATATCCCTATCGATTCCGTTCCGAAATCAGTAGAAGTAAAAGTTGTGGGCAGGATGGTCACGAGTGAGAAAGGTGTTTTGAACAAAACCAACGCGATGATTGAGCTCTCCAAGTCATAATATTTTGATTTGCTCTTCGATGACGATTTTAACTTCTAAGAAAATGTGCTGTTTTCTAATTAAATCGTGATGATTCAAGGGATTCTCACGGATGTTCACAATTAACTCAGAGTATCCTAAGTTGTTACATCGCATTTCACGAGAGAAACACCTGCCATCGAACCAGCATTTTCAAATGGACTCTCAGCGGAGGAAGCATAACTAATTATGGTAGCAGCGGGACCATTCTAAACTAAATTATCAGCGTAAAGTGCTCCTTTCAATAGCATTATCGGAGAGGCTAAAAAGCGCAGAGCTAGTGTATTGATCTTGTGCGGTCCATTTTTAGATTAGAATAATGAAGTCATGAACACAGGAGTCATAGAAATCGGCGAAGAACTTTTTACCTTTGAGAGGTTCTAGAATTCGCTCTTTGAATCAGCTTTCACAGAGCTAGGAGACAATACACATATTATTATAGTCCCTTCGAGTAATGATATTCTAAATCTTACTTCTGTTCCGTAAGCTCCTCTGAGTATTCCCCTCTATAAGAAGAAGAATCTACTTCACTCGTTGTCGAATCCAGCATTCTTTAAATTAGATGAAGAATTATCTATGTGCTTAGCTAATAATGATGTTGCGATGAACACAATTCAGAATGCGATTCTTAGCTAGACTGTCTCATTCACGGAACAAGCCAAGCGTACGTATTAAGCACTTTTCAACTAGGATAATCTCTACGCGCTACATCCGTTTACAAATCCGTTGATTCCTGGGATTTCAGATTCGATTTAGTTACCATAAATCTACGAATATGATGTGCCGTTTGGAAGGGAAGATCCTGAATAAAGGAAGGTTATCTCACCAGATATTATTATATCGCCTTCCTCACTGCCGAAATTCTCGTTTGTAGTGTAGAACACACTCGTGATCAACCCATCGTTCTTAGTTAGAGACGGAGTGAGTCCTGGGTCTTATGCTGTTATTACATATTTCAGGAACTCCTCCTTGCCTATTCTCTAAAGGATCAGAAGCGATTTCTATACATTGCAATAACAAGAATGAGAAATGCAAAAATATCGTATTTAGCAGCACCTTCAAAGTAGAACATACAAAAATATCTAAAGAAAAAGCTTAAAATTAAAGAAATTTACACACTAAACCACAAGATTTTTACTGTAGAGAAGAATATTATTTGTTTTCTGAATTTTTTTGGATGTGCATTTTTGAGAAAAATTAACTGAAGTCTGATCTCACAATATTATCTTTCCACTTGAGAGAAAATTACCATGAAACAATTAAATTCCAACAGCAACAGCAACAGCGGGGAATTGAAAATGAATCCTTAAACAAATATTTAAGTTTGTTTTTGTGTGGGGTGTGAAATATTTTAATTGTCTCAATTTTTGTGATTAAAAGTGATTGGGGCAGTTAGGATTCATTTCAGAGAGAGAAATGAGTCAAAATAATTCTTCAAACAGATAAATAGATAATTTGAATGAGAAATAACAACAAGCTAATATCCCCCCCTTTCTTCTCTTTTTCTTATCACAAATTATCCACTTTTCAATTATCTGCATTCAAAATTATCTTTAGACCACATCGAACTATCTTTGTTAATTTTTTATTTTACTTCTTTGTCTGTTTATTATTTATCTCTCTCTCTCATTCTCTCTTCGAATTCTATTTTACATAGATTTTTTTGTACAAATGATTTGATGTTTGAATTATTTATTTGTATTTTTAAAAAAAGATCATTTTTTTTTGGAGGGGAAAGTAAAATACTATTTTGATGTTGTTATATTATTGTTATTTCAAGCAATCGTATTGGTTTCAACGTTACCCTGTTCACGTATGTATTTTTTTTACAGATAATTATCGATGATGATACATTCATTGCAAAAATGTACATTTTAGGATTGTCAAACAAATCCTGCGAATCATCGATCGCTTGCAGAAATGCAGCAGTACAATGAAGTTGAAAATCTTGTAGAAAAAATGCATTGCGTAGTGATGATTTTATGTTCAGAAGAACAAGTTATTCTAATTGGGATTCATCTGTTTTTGCAATGCATTTCTCTCCTTCAGAGTGACAGTTAGACTATCATAATAGCAGGGTAAAAAACATGTTATTAGCAGCAGCGAGGGGGATACTGCCATCGAAGGAAAGAGGGAGGGAGCATTTAGCATGCTTTCCTCCCATTCTGGATGTTAAAAACGTGAAGATTTTCGGCTTCATTTTCGATTTGGATTCAGTTTATTTATTTTTGGGAGCCAGCAATAGCGAATTTAAATTGCTTTTTATTCATTACAGGAATTGCCTTGTGTGAAATGATAAGTCCTAAGAAAATCACAAGAAGAATAAAAGGATTGCTTATGTGTTTTTATTTGTCTGTTCGTTATCCTCCCTTCCCCAAATAAGTCAAAAAAAGTCTTAATCAAATTCATATGATTGTAACTTTCTTGGGGAGGAACAGCAGAAGCAGCAGTATGGGGGTTTTCTCTTTTCCAATAACATAATGAAGAGGATATGGATTAATAAAGTATGGTATCACGAGCTTTGAGGACTAGAGCATATTGCAATAATTTGGCTATTTAATTGTTTTGGAGCTATTCTTTAAATCGAAAAATAATACTGTTTTGTAGGTGTAGCTATCAGGTTAGAAACTCATTCTACAAAGAAATTCACCTCTCCAGCTGTTTTGGAATTTCAAAATGGTTTAGACTATTAGTTGGTTAGCTTATCTCCTTCAATTCAAAGTGGGAGGGAGGGGGGTAATATTGAATATTCATAACTGAAAGTAATTTGAAATTTAGAGTAGTTTGGGGTTTTGCAGTCCAGTTCATTTTTCCAAAAATTATTTGTTCAACAATCCTTTACTTTTTTTGCTTTTTAGGCATTTTAGTCTCAAGCTACTGACTCCATTTAATAATAAACATCAAAGAAAGCTTTTTAAGTAGCTATTGCCTCTTTGTCTTTTTGAGTCAGTTAGTTTTCTTCTCTCAGGACTCTGATGCTTTGCTAATCATTCTCAATATTTCAATAGATTTAGTATTCCCACATAACCAACTCGTAAAATAATCTCTTTTTCTTCTTATATTGTGCTTCCTGTAAATCAGACTAACCAGAGAACTCTTGAAGAACTTACAATGTGTGTTTTGCTGTGGTGGACTAAAATATGATAGTTAGCTTGAGGAAATAGTCTCATTAATGTTTGGAGGAGGGAAAACCAAAACTTATGAATATTGTGTGATTGCAAATGCAAAATACAAAAAGATGCAGTACTTTCAAAAGGAATATGTTAGTTATTATGTTAATCTCATTGCAGAAATGAATCCTTCAATGAGATCATGATCTTGTTTTTGGATTCTTCTCACAATTAAGTAGGTTTGACTGTCATGATTATTGACTTTCTCTTTTACTCTGTCTCTATTAGCGATTGGGCGTATGCATGATCGGGGAATTTAGCTATGAATCTAATCATAAATAGTAGAGTCAATGTACAGTTATTCATTTTTAAAGATGATGTTTTGTCTTAAAATAATTGCATTTGGGTAGTTATTTTATTCTAGTAAGACAACATAGCATTTCAAGCTAATATTTCAGCAGCTTTTGAAGATATATTTTGATATATGCATGGTTTGTTTGCTTATTAAAAAATTACTTTTATCTGAGATAAGCGTGTTGTGGCTGATTGTGAAGAAGTAAGTTTCTGAAGAACATCTGCTCTTCACCGAAGAACACCATTAAGAAATAGCACACACTCATCATCCCTTTTTAAGCAGTCCAAAAAGAACAACAGAATTATTTCAGTCAGCCTTTTTAAAAGACCATTTCAGTAATAATTAGTTTGTTTTCCCCCTCTCACCCACTGAGTAAGCGATTTTGAGAGGTTGCGATGGTTGCTTCCTGTTGAGGTAATAAGTCACTCCAAAGGAGTTCACCAGCACAATTGGATAGATTTCTTCTAGCTAATCCATTTGCAACTTGTACTCTTTGGTCTCGTTGTGACTAGAAGATAAGCATAATGAATTGAGATTTAGAAAAGAGAGAGAGAGGGAGTTAAGCATAGAGAAATTCTTGTAGTGTTGTTAAATCTACTTGCAAGTATGATTTACGTTGTTTTCTTATTGAAAGCTTAAAGAGCGCACATTCTGAATTGCTTGTAAGCAAACTTATTACTCAACTTTGCGAAAGCAGTTTGGAGCACACCAACTTCATCTCCTCTCTTCTCTGCTGTTTATAACACTCGAGGTATGCGAGGGGAAGGAGAAGTAGCTGATAATGATTATGATGACAATTCAGTCTCTGTCTATGCAGCTGATGGTCTAACCTATTGCTTTGACTCTTTGCTGTTGAGTGTAAATCCATGATATGTTAGTAATAAGTAGTCTAAGTGAGGAGAGAGTCTATTGGATATTATTCTTTTAGTGTTTTATTATTTTGTATTACTTCATGATTTGTGTTCTGGAACAACTGATGATCTGGTTATCTTAAAGTAGTATTTGAGTATCTTCTACTCTCTGTGTACAGCGAAATCAAACAAATAAATACTTCCAAAATTTGACAGCTTCATAAAAAGCCAAAATATCCACAATATCGCAAATCAGAACCCACCCTCAGATTATTAAATTCACAGTACCATTTCTGAAGTATTTAAAAGTCAGCATCATGAGTGCTAGCAAAAATGAAAGTATTTCCTAGATGCCAGATGATATGTGTTAACCAAAATGAATTATAAAAATAAAAGAAAGTTTTAAGATAGATATATTAAATATAAATGAGAGAGAGAGAGAGAATCAAAATACATCAAAGAAAACAACAACTACAGAGATAAGTGTTAGATCAAGAAATGCTATATTAATATCTTAAGTTCTAGTCATACATTTGATAATTAGCCCTTCAAATTATTACTATTATTCTTGTGCTTTATTTTCAAATATGCTTGTTCTCTCGAAGACACACACAAAAGATTTTGTGTCATGAATTATCAAGTTGATTATTATCACTACGTTGCTTGCGCTTTTTGTAATCTCTGTGCCTCTTTGATTTTGTAGTAAGCAAAATCATTCAATACGACATTGTAGAATTTCGCATTTTCAATGGCTTTCAACTTCGTAGAGCAGAACGTCAGATGGTTGTTCAAGAACTTCAGAGTGCTTGCTATCTTGATCTCTGGGTACTTCACTTCGAGTTCCTGCAGAACGGTCATCATTTCCTTAGTGTTGTGCTCATTCAGTTGGTTCTTGAGCTTTGGAATGTTGGGGATGATAGCACCCTCAAAGAAATTGCAGTCATCCTAACAACAAAAACAACAATGATCACAATTAGAGAGAGAATGTTCAGGATAATAATTATTTGAACAGCCATCCTGGCATTATTGTGATCATCTCTTTCATATTCTTACAACGAAATTGAGTTTCGGATAGATTCTGAGTACTTTCAGCAAGTTGTCTGCGCCGAACCAGATGTTTCTTCTCCAGTAGAGCACATGATAGTGCTGCTCGAAGAGATATTCTGAGAGATACCCCCTATCAAAGGTCAGCTAAAAGCAATCAGTCATCATTGTAGGTGTCATTCCTCTCAAGTGAACTGGGAGTAAATCCACGAGTTACTTTCTGAATTCCTCCGATGATCTGTTAGTATCCTCTAGATATGCAACGTACGCATAACCGAATGATTTCGCATTGAATTTATGCAAGGTTTTTTGCAACTCAATGGTTAATTTCCTCCAGAGTTCAGCATCAGTGATTTTGAGTCTCTAGAACGCAACGACTAAGTATCCTACCACACTTGGGGTGTAGGTAGGTAGCATTTTAATGCATTGCTAAGTTGTACCAATCAGCCATTCGTGGGTGTTCCAATCGATATCTTTGGATCCATCTCGCTTGGAAAGTTCGATGAGAGCTGAGCAGATCTCAGTTGGTCGAAGACTCGCGTAGTTTTCAAGATTCAGAAGTATCTCATTGCCACTCATGGTCTTGAAGTTGATGAAATCATGTGTTGGGAGATTTGGCTTGTGTGTCTAAGGGATATACACGTACTTGAGTTTCAGTGGAAGATTCAAAGGGAACTTCAAGTTCTTATCTTGAAAATCAAATCGCTGAATCTTGCCGACAAGTTTAAACTTCTCAGGACGACTCGCACAGTATTTGTTCCGTTGCTTGAGTTTCTGAGCTGGACTGGTACGCTTGAAACCTGCTTGAAGGGTGAAGTATAATTGCTGCAGATTAGCGCTAGTGGTTGGTGCTTTGAGGAACATTTCGGAGGAATTGACTTAGTTAGCACTAACGTAGAGTAAAGATACAAATATATAAATATTGATTGGATCTTCTTTTTCGACTCGATAAATTAAAAGAAAGAGGTTTTAATCTGGGAATTAATAAACACAAAAGATAAGGATTGAGTTTATCTCATAGTGTTTTGACAAAAAAGGCAAGAATGCTGCTTCTTTCAAATGAAAAGCAAGTAGTAATATGCACAAAAAGAACAGAAAAATGACCATTTTTTCAAAAAGGTTGTTTGTTGTGTAATCATGTTAATTATTTCGTTTTACAAGACACAAACAAATGGAATATTCCCACAGTTTATTCAAATGATTTTCCCCAAAACATCAAGCTGCAAATCATAGCTGTATATCTTGCTTCAATCGTCCTTGAGAGGAAGAACTGGATTCTCGTATGTCTGGAAGTGGAAGAAACCAGCGTTGTTGTGGTAGAATCTGTTCTCAGTGCCTCCTCTGACCTCAGAGTTCACCTAAAGCAAAACAAAATAGAAAATTAAGAGAATGGCATCATAACAATAACGGGGAAAGTACATCCTCAAGTTCAAGTATCAGATAGAGGAAAGCAGGTGTCAAGAAGAACAAGACATTACTGAAGAAAGAGCCAATGCTCCACCATTGACCATCGTATCTGCAAAAAAGATTTGAAAAAGAATAAGGTTAAAGATGAAATATTCAGTATCAGAATATGGCTTGAATTTAAAATCAATCAAATGAAGGAATTATTTGTTCTCGAGGGCAGGAGAATTACTCCTTTTTGTAATCTCCTTAAGGTTAATGTTTGGATATTTTCCCTTATGCTTCTGCCATGGAATAATATATGGAATAATATGGCACCCCTCAGAGAATTTCAGTATTTTTTTTATTAGGAATGGGCAAATTAAAGCTCATGAGGATGATTTGTGGTTTGAATTGCAATAATATGTTGTAATTCTTACTGATATTCCCAGTTTTCATAAGCAAAGACATGCTAGACTTCAAATGCGTTTCTGTGTCCGACTCTGAACCCGCAGAGAGCATCAGGGTAGTTATCAGGAACGTAGTGATAATTGAAGAATTCTTTGGGTTCTGGCTAGACTGCAGGGTTACCTAATATCAAGAAGGGAAAAAAAAGGATAAATTTTCATTTTAGAATAAGACTGCACATTCAAGTCAAGATACAATTTGCTGTAAAAAACTGCTATTAAATATTCGGGAAATTTGCTGAATTCAATGAAGAATATCTTGAGAAAGAAGAATAAAATGAGAGTCTGAATAGCAAGTGCTGTTAATAATGTAATGGCAAACGCAGCTAGAGTTTATCATTAAGATGGGGGAAGATGAATGAGTAAAATATTGAGTATTTCTTCATCTTCTGTTTACCCATGTATGCTCTTCCGCAGAAGTCATAGTGGTAGTTTCTGCCGGTTTAGGCAAGCTTCTGTGAAATCTTAGCCTAGTTTGCGAGGATCCTTCTCAACGCCATCTAACTTTGTATTAGTGTATTTTGTTGTTGTGTTGGTTTTGATTCCTTTATTTAATTCTTTGAGATTTCAGAGGGGAAGGGAGATATCTTTATTGTTAGGTTATTAGAAAAAGTGACAGTCATCAATTCATTGCTTTCTCTTCCCTTCTCTTTGAAGGAAATAAGCTGCATGATTATTGCATATCAACTTATCCTTTTTTGAAGTTCTCATATGCGATATGACATATCCTTATTCGGAGCAGTATTGTTTTTATTGAAGGACACTGAAGTATGTTGGATTTAAGGGGGTAATACTCTAATAAACTCAAAGAAAGATAACTTAAGATTGTGTTCGATAAAGTAGTTATGCCTTTGCATATGGCAAGGATATATATAAGACAAAGTACTAGACAGTAGTGATTGCACAAATAAGCCCACTTTTGAACTCGATTTCTTTAGGTAGTTATTCGATTTTAAAGGGGGGTGATTGATAAATATCAAATGCACGAAGGACTCTTGCTAGGGGTTGGGGTTGGGGTTGGGGTTGGGGTTGGGGTTGGGGTTGGGGTTGGGGTTGGGGTTGGGGTTGGGGT
>Ga0302271_10003005_pt1 | contig 14646 bp, 8 predicted proteins | sample III_Bog_N1_1_FD_198767 | JGI IMG/M metagenome (GOLD analysis project Ga0302271, IMG submission 198767) | Peat permafrost microbial communities from Stordalen Mire near Abisko, Sweden - III_Bog_N1_1 | ecosystem: Environmental > Terrestrial > Soil > Wetlands > Peat | place: Sweden: Abisko... | reverse complement strand
TCACATCAAACCCCCCTCCCCACCCCCCCCCCCCCCCCCCCCCCCCCCCCCCCCCCCCCCCCCAAAGAGCCCCAAACTGAATAACAGGCGACATGATTAGGGGATAGAATTCAAAAATAGATACATTTGGAGCTGGCAGAAAATATGAAAAAAAGACAAAAACTACAATAAGATATTTTAGGAATTAGCTATGCGAGACAGATATTACATTGCACATGATTGCTTATCTTTTACCAGTCCTTTTTAAAAATATCAATATTTTTGTGCTTTTACAATGATCTTTCATCAAACTTGCTAATAAATGAATACTATTATTCAGCATTCACTGCTGTTATTAAGTAGATGACAGCTCAATAATTGATTATTGTTGCTGTCTTGTTTTGAGTTTGAGATATTTCTAAGATAGGAATTCAGACAATCGAACATTTTGTTTGAAATTCTTCATTCTAATTCGATGTGGTTCCTTCCCTTCTGAGTCCTTCAGGAGTAAATCGCTGAATCCTACAAAGAAAACAAGATTTGTAAAACTAATTAACTATGATGTGTTTCATTGATTTTACTGCTGAGAAGTACAGCTGTTTTTTCATATTTGTATTCGCCGTATTTGAGGGTAACATGCAGAGGTGTTTCTAAGAGATTATTCTGCAAGTTCATGCTGAATTAGTTCTTTCGCTTTGAAGTCATCTCCTCCAAAAGCTAGATTCAGAAAATCAAAATAACAAACAACGTATGAGACTCCTTACTAATCTTAAACCATCAAGTAATATCTTCCTTTCATTCTCTCTCTCTCTCTCTCTCTTTTACGGCAATATTCCCAGCAATGGAAGCTAGATGCTAGCAGGTGTTCCCCGTGGAAGGTTCAGTGATTTTAAAATCTATTCCTTTGGATTCCAAGAAGCTAAGTGTAGCTGCACTGCCATATCTACATGCATTGAATGTATTCGACTGATCTTTTTGAAATTCTGAGTTTTTGAAAAGAATCTTTTTATTTTGCTTATCGATGGCTTTGAGAAGAGTGAGATTATCTGACATTACTGCAACATGCGCGAGCTAAGTCAGCTAAGGTTCTTTTAATCCTTTCAGCTGATCCTCCAAGCTCATGATAGTTAGATGTATTCGGAAAGAAACAAAAAGATAAAAAGTCTGGTGAGTGTCTGTTAATTGTTTCAATACCACAATGATTTGTCTTATTCCTTATTTTCTAGAAGAAAAAAAACAAGGTATTATTATCTCTTAGTCTCTAGTTATCATGCTTTCACATACAAATTAACATGGCAAAGTATTAATCAAACTCACAATCCCCAATTGCTTTTGTATTTTTCTTCCCACAAATCTCTTTAATAGACTAATTAATTCTGCTGTTTGGAGGTTTCCTAATAAGATACAAGAAAGGAGAAGCACTTCATCAAATTATTAAGTAATTATATTAGAAATCATATCTGATGTATCTTTACAGAATCATTGCATTGTATCGTATCCTGTACGAGTTTTCACAAAGGCATGTCTAAGATAGCTTTAAATACTTCTCCGCTGTGATTGGAGTCACTGATTTTGATAATCAAAAATATTAATAACTCCAACAAAAATTAGAAAAGACTCAACAACAGCCTTAATAATTACCACTCATCCTTATCTAAATTAATGGAGGAAAATCTCAAAATGCTCAAGGATTTTGAGCACACTATCTATGATCTCAAAGAAGCATGCAAGGTAAGCACAGCATTCCATTCATGTCACTGCTACTATGGGGCTATTGCTATGCAATTCTCTCTCTCCCGATCTCCGCTTGATTGTTGTTCTTTTCGGAATAGAAAATATCTGGAGCTTGCAAGGAAACAGGGAGCAAGTTCAAAGATCTCCTTGGGAAAGACAAAAAGCCTGAGAACCATCCGATAACTTCATTCAAAGGATTTCTTCGACTCTTCTCCGCATAAGTCTCTAGCTCTGTAAGGAATCACACCCTCAAAGAGCAGGCTGCGATTAAAACATTACATAACTCTTTCAATATCTTATGAATCTCTTTTCTAAGTAATTCCTCAATGTTTGCTAAAGTTTCTATCGATGAGCGCTTCATTCCTGAGTCAATACAGCATTATGAAGAATAGAGAAGTTGCACTTTACAAAGAACGCAAGCAAGTAAAAACCCACATCCATATCTTGCTCCCTTCCTTTCATTTTATCCTTTTGTTGTTCTTGCAAAAAAGATGACAAAGAACTCGAAGGACAAGATGAATTCTTTGAAGATCGCTAAGGAGCAATACACTGTTGCTCTGAAAGAAATCTAAAAGCAAAATAAATAAGACAAAGACTTAGCTTCTAAGATCCTAAGCGAATACGATAAGCTAACTTACCACAAGCAGAAGAAAATCGTGGACAAGAACATGAAGAACATCCAAGGTGTAGAAGAATAGCTTAATATCTACAATGAAGAAGAGTCTGAGAATATTCTCAATGAAATTGAAACGAGCTTACAAATGCTGTAGCTAACATCGAAGTAGTTGTATTCGCAGTTAGTCGCTGAAACACATGGGCTATCTAAGAAAATAAACTCAGAGATAATTACTAATATCAAAGATATTACAACTGCTGCGTTCTCGGAGTATCAAAGCAGTCTACAGTTGGAGTTTAGAGTGACAAAGACAAATAAAGGATAGAGAAAAAGAAGGCATTCTTATCATTAACCGACAGAGACTGAAGAAGATCGCTAAGAGATGGAGGAATTGGAAAGGAATAATAATAGAATTCAGGAGAGGGCGATTAAGAGGAATCAGATTACAGATAAGAATAATGGGAATAGTATATTCTCTCCTGCGAATGAGTTTTCTAGCAAAATTAGAAGCAAAAGTTCGATATCGTTGCATGCCTCGTAGGTTCCAGCAAAACAGCCAAGATCAACTAATTCTAAAATTGGAAGAAATACAAAAGAAGAAGATCAAGAAGAGGAGGAAATCTAGCTCTTGTAAAGATCAACGAATCCACGAAGAAATATAAATAATAGTAGAAATGGAAATTAAGTTAAGGAGAAATACATTGAATATGATGGAGGTGATGATTTCGAAGACAGTGCGAGTTCGTTGAGGGAACATATTATCTAGAACATTGGAGGGAATAAGCAATAAGTGACTGATCGCGGAATGGAAATGAGAAGTAAGAGCTAATTGCTAATGGAGTAGAGTAATGGAAATAAGTAATAGGAGAGACTAAGAGGTTCAGGAGTTAGTAATATGAATCAAAATAGCAATAACTAAATGATGGTTAAACCGTATTATTAATAGAATAGTAAAATCAACAACAATGAAGGCAGCAGCAATATTAATGGGTTTTATAGCACTAACACAGGTAATAATACAAACAGGATATAACAAAGCAGATAACTGTAATAATAGTAACTCTTCCACAACAACAACAGCGATATTGAGAAAAGTTATCAAGATGGGCTTAGAAAGGAAGATCTCAGTTATTAGCAGTAGCAGTAACTAATCTAAGCAATGAATAGATCTAAATTGCCACCGAAATCAAGATAAACAGTTGGCAATCACCAAGAAGATATCATTCCTTAGAGGTAGCAGCAGCTGTATTCTCAGATGACCAACAAGCAGCATGCGTTTGAAGACAGCAGTCCTAATCCAAAGAATAGTCATTTTCGATCTTAAGATCCTTCGCAAATGAACCATCTTTTCTGGGATACTACGACTAACTCTAACCCTAGTAACAACACGAGCTCAAGGCCAACAACGCCGAATAAGTAGAATAATTTTATTAAATTGACTTATTCTAGATTCTCATAGGATTCCAATGATCAACAGGAACAGATGAATGAGAGTGAAATCAGCAATAAGACACTACTTAAGAACCATGTAACATCAACACCATAACAAGAAGGATAGTTCATAAATCATTCCAGGAATAACAATAATAATAGTAATAATAATAATAATAATAATGGGGAATATTAATATTGTGATAACAATAGAACACAACAGCATTCTTCTAAGCAGCAAACACCAGGGAACTATTTCTATTCATGAAGAGGGAATGTATGGATCATGTATGAGAGTATTTCGATATTGCTTTAAACTAAAGTATAAATGCTATTAATGCATTTGTATTGATTTTTGAAGAAAATAAATTCAATTGGAAAATAGAAATGATTATTATTACAGAGTGTGGGTGAATGGGATAAGAATTACACTGACTAATTGGTAGATCATTTGTTGGATAATTGAGAAGTATTTGTATTTGTGTGTGATCAGAAGAGAAGAATTTCCTTTATTGGATATTGTACCTCTCTCTCTCTCAGATTAGAGTTTTGCGCACAAGATTATTAGGAATAAATCGAATAAGTTATTATCAGAACAATTAAATAAGCCATTGCGATTCGAAATATGGATACTGTTGCTGATGATTCTGCTGCTTCGTTGCTTATGAGACCTCGTTCGAATCACTACGCTAGGATTCTATTAGATCCATGTTCTTCTTATAGTGATGAAGAGCGTAGATTATCTGCACCATAAATAGCTGTGCAATATTCCCCATATTTGAAGTTTGGACTTAATGGAGAAACTGTCAGATACGTTAGGGATCATACGAACAGTATTGAATCTTCCTTATCGGTTATATCAGCAGCAGCTGTAGGGGAATAATATCTAAAAAAATTCTTATTTAGTTGTTTGTGTTTCTGTGTTTCGCTAGAATTTCTAATCGAATCGTGCAGGCAGTAGTGAAGATATCATTTTTTATTATGAGCTCGAGATCCTCAGAATGAACGAAAATAGGTTAATTTTACTTTCATTATTGAGATTATTTGGTATTTAACAGTGTTTTGACATTTTGGATTAGTGAAATGTGCTTTGGGCTAGGATTGTCAAAGTTTCCAGTACATAAACAGCCAGGGTTCTCCAAGAAGTAAAATTTTTTCAGAGCTAAAGAAAAAAGAATACTTGCATAGAATTGGTATGATTCTTATTTACAAAAACTAATAAATCAGGGCAAGGTGTTCATATGGGTGCAATCGACATGGTGAAATCAAGTGCTCTAAAATCAGGGTATTTTTTTTCAAGATAACACAAAAAAGTTCATCTGTTTTGTTGACAACAATCTGAGAATTGTTTCCTAAGCTTTTTCTGTTTGGTAAACTGATTAGGCTCATTCAAAGCTACCTAGCTGGACGGCTGGAGATATCGTTGGCTGCGGATACAACTATCTTACAAATGAAATCTTCTTCACCAAAGATCAGAAATAAGTCAGTATAATAAATACTCAATGAGATTTTTATTTCACTAAAAATCTCTTGTTCGATTTGGTTAGTTGCCTTCATGGGTCCATCAACTAGTTCTCGAAGCAACTAGCTGGTGGCGATTATTAGCTTAAGCAGCTAAGGTGATAAGGTGCGTGTAAATTTCGGTTAAAGGCAATTTAAGTTTAATTTAAGATCGCTAGTGGGAAAGTTTAAGAATGAATTTAAAGGGTATTTGCCTGAATTAGAGGATGTTTTGAGTGATTATAAAGTAGTTTAAGAGTATTTGCTGGTTAATGTGTATTTCAATACTCTAGATGAATTCACAAAGAATGCTAAGTTTCTAGAGGAAAATGAAAAGAAAAAGGTTGAGGAAAAGGAGGAAAAGGAGAAGGAAGAGAACAGAGATTAAATAGAGGAGGATTAGAAAATAGAAAAGGGAGAGAAGCACATAAAAGAAATAGATATTAGCAGTAGTTTAAATAAGGATAGCAGAAATAGTAGAAAAGCTGATGAGGATGAGGATGAGGATGATGTGAACATTGAAGTGGAGAATAATAGTGTAGATAATCTTGAAGAAGAAGAAGAATTGTAATAATAAGATCAAAAGGAAAGAATCCAAGATGGGATGCTGCATATTGATGTTTAAGAAGCAGTAAAAATCAAGAATATCTCAAGTGATGTCTCCCTGCATGTCACAGAAATCAGGAGAGGTAATCGATTCATAGAATCTTTACTTTTGAATGTGGTTCTGAGAATTGCAGACAATCGTCTCTTTACTTTAATTTTATTTGTTCATAGAGGCGAGAATACATTTGAGGGAAGGAAAGGAAGGAACCTTGGTAGATCTCCTTGAAGAAGAGTTTCCTTTATCCTTCCATGCTTTCAATGCTATTAATATGAAAATCCGAATGAGGTAGTTCATTAGATTATGCACAACTGGATCACTCAACGAACGGATTGCATTCGCTTAAAGATATTTAAGCTAAAAGAGTGATTCAAAAGAAGAAGCAAATTCAAATGGAGGTATTGAAAATAGTAAGTAACTAGATGTGTCTATTGTGGTCTTCGATAAGAAAGGGAATAAGGAGATTTAATTAACCAAAGAAGTAAGATTATTCTAACAATATTACTGTGGAGCTATTATTCATTATTGGGTGTTTATTCTAATCTGCAAAACATTAATACAATAACAACTATTCCATAGGACGTACTTGGGGTGTTCTGTTATGAGAGTATATCGTCTTCTCCATTGAAGGGCATTTTAGAACCATACGCGGAAGAGCGATTGTGGGAAGAGATAAACTAAGCAATCTTAGGTACACATATTAGAGAGAATATTGATTTAAGCACAAAAAATAATGTCTATCAAATTGTTTTGTTGTTTTTTATTATGGTTTTATTTTTTGAAATGATGATTAATAAAGCACAAGCAGGTTACAGGTAGGAATCCAGCTTGGAACTGGCATGTAAGCAGATGACAGTGATACAATAAACGATGAAAGAAGCAGATATGCTCGAAGGAACTATTCTAAATCTTGTTTGAAAAATACAATAAAAATAATATGATGTTGTCTATTGAAATCATAAATATGTGTGTGTTCTCTTCTATGAAAGCACTGCAGGCACTCGATCATTTGGATTGTTAATATTATTACTATTGCTGAAATCTACTGAGTTAATCACAGAAGCAGCAGGGGATAAGAGTCCTCCTACTCCATTCCCAGCAGTTAAAGGAGATTGGTTGTTTGTTGCTGGGAACTAGAGACATTTAAACCATGACATTTATCTGGTATTATTGGCTTCTTGTTTTCTTGGTAGATTCCCTGGTTAATAACTTGCCTGTTGTTGTTGTTCTCTTGTGAGCACAAAAGGCGAGCAAGTAATAACTTATTACTGCTAATCTCTCTACTGCATTTACTTCGCGGAGAGTTCTCTATTGATTGATGGCAGTTCCTTCACAAATGGTGAATGCTTATCTGACTTCTTCGACGATGAAGAAGGCGAGTGTATGGATTAAAGATTGATCTATTATTATGATAATTGCTAACTCCCACTGCTGTTACTATTATGTTTCTGTAGATTATGATTTGATGAGAAGAAGTTCATTGCTGTAGACATTTCTGGTTTTTTGGTGTTTAGCGTTGTATTGGAGGTCTTATTCGTTGCTGTGATAGGATAATACGATGAAGAAGTAGAGTTAAATAGAGTGTTAATGTTTTCGTTGTTTTTATGAGCTTTATTGTTCATTGTCGTTAGAGGAAACTAAGGACTAATGAAATGCTATGGAGCGATGGTATTATTAGTGTTGCTACTGCTGATAGAAGTTAAAGGTATCTTAGTAGCTGATTTTTTAATCGATAATAAAGGAGATTATGAATGTTATTACTGCTGCTGTTATTGTTGCAAGATAGGCTTGTCTTGCTCAGAAGAAGAAGTATTCTTGTCTTATGAATATTACTATTATTGCTACTGTTATTTGGATTGATATTACTTATCTTGTTTTGATCCTGCTGGTAGCTTACTTTTCGTTAAGGAGTTGTTATTATTAGGGAAGAGCGATTTCCTCATGGAAAATGGCAGCAGCTGATTTAATGCAATCGCAGGTAATCGATTCACTAATGATCTTCGCTGTTACGCTAGAATCTTCCGCTGTTCCTCTTACTCTTTCGCACTGAGTTCTTCCCGCTGGACTTACAATCGCAATTCATTCAGCTCCATTAGTGCTTGACTTCCTTGGAAATGTATCGATTGTCTGCGCTTGTTCGGAAGACCCTTCAAGCTTAGATGAGTTTCTGGCTTTCTTTGGAATTTAATCTGCTATGCTGAAGCTGCATTCACTGATTTCACTAAAACATCCTCAGAAACACAAGAGTTTTCTAAGGTCTCGGAGATTTCATTCTCTTCTTTCTCAAGTTGCCGGCTGGAAGGAGAAGAAGTACAACAAGATTAATCAATTAAATACATGAAACTGACTCGATTGTGCTTACATTTGAGCAAGGGGAGACTTAAGCCAAGGATGTGATGCTATCTCCACCATAGTGATTCTCTTGAGTGGATCTAGTTAAAGCATTCTCTGTATCAACGATATGGCTGCCCTTGTTAAGCGACTTTTAGCTTCTGCTGGGAAAGAATAGTCACATTTGAGAATATGACTAAACACTTCTTCTTTGATTGCTTATGGAAATGGTGACTATCCTACAAGCATCCAGAATAGAATACATCCCATAGCCCATACGTCAATCGCTGGATGCGCTGGTGCATGCGTCGATAGTACTTCAGGAGCGAAGTATCTCGCCGATCCAGCTTCAGTGTAATCGATATTGATGAGATTCTATGTACCAGATATTCCGAAATCGACGACCTTTATGTCATCGGATGTACGATTCACAAACATGATGTTCTCGAGTTTTAAATCCCTATGAATGATCTTCTCCCTGTGGCAATAGGACATAGCACTCTGCAATTATTTAAATATTCTCTTCGCTTGCTCTTCCTCGAGAAACTAAGAAGAAGAAAAAGACAATTTAATATACAATATGACATAGAAAATAGAATCCTGCCATATTGTGAAATTTATTTACTTATCCTGGTTGTTTATCGAGATATTCTCTGAGATCACCGCCTTCAAGATACTCTAAGACTACTGCTACTTTCATCTCTGACTTGAGAGTGTAGCAATTGAATACTTTGACGATGTGCTTGCAATGCAGATTGTTGAGCATTCCGATTTCTTTGAAGATCATCTCTGTGTCCTTAGCTGTTTCTAAGAACACAAACAACAATAACAACAAGACATTGAGAGACTCACACAAATGAATTCTTGTTTCGTTCTCTTTATTCTTTTCTTACTGACAGTTTATCCTTGAATGAGTTTAATTGCGAGTCTCTATTTAGTTAAGCGATGTTTGGCTTCATAGACATGACCATATCCACCTTTGCCTATCTTAGTTAGCAGCTTGTACATTGCGAAGTTATTGGATTCATCGAAGTCTTAGAGCTGCGGGGAGACATACAAAATCTCATTGGATTTTAAATACTTCACATCTTCTTCGAAGAGTTCAACACCGCCACTACGGAATATCCGCACTTGCTCGGATTCTTACGGATTGGAGAATCTAATATTCAATGCTCGGCAGCCAATCTCAACTATGTCTATTATTTTAAAGCTATCACGAACGGTTTAGCTTGAACTCACCAATGTTGGATTGCCATTTAACACGAACTTCACCTTTTTCTAAGCGAAATGAGAATACAACAAACACACAAATTAGATGGATGCATTCAAATCGAAGATGGTAATGTGTTATTGAGTTGTACCTTTTTATCAGAGGAAGATACGTTTTGATCTTGATCGCAGTAGAAGTCCATTTTGAGCTATTTCTGATGCTTCTGTGAGACTTTCAGCTTGAAATAAGAGTACTTGGTTTAATTAGAAATATTGGATGAAAAAGTAGAGCTGATCGTTAATTTCTGAAGGAAACAACCTGGGATGGGGAGGTACTTGCCTAATTTTTGTCGAGTTTTTGAGCGTTGGGTCTATAATAAATTATATTACTTAAATTATCCTTTTGCATTCAAGTGCATGCAAGTTAGTCAGCAAAAGGTACCTATCTATTAATTCACAGTGATAGTTAGTACCAGTGTTATTAAAATTTATTATTATTATTCCATTTCAAAGATAATGTATTTTTAAAATAGATTGCTGTCAAAAAAACAATTGGTATTTTTTTAAATTAATCTAAATTTTTAAAACTCTACATCATCTTAAGAGCATATTTCATTTTAGCTAAGAATAATTCAAAAACAAACAAATAGGAAAACTAATATATAAATCTAACTAAACAAGCATTATTTTAAGAGCAATGGAGGCACTTAAGGAACTAGAGAAACGATCATAAATGTATTGTTGTATTCAACTGATTTTATTATTTTCTCATATTCTATTCCAGTAAATCAACTGCTTTTAGTATTACTATTGTTATTATTACTACTGGTACTACTGGTATTATTATTACTACTATTACTACTATTTGTTCCATTGTAGACATCAAATTATCTGAACGAACTATGGTACTATATATCCGCTGCTTGTGTTTTTGTTCTAAGATCATAGACAGCTTCATTTTATCCATACGGTACTTGCACTTCATATCCAACAACATTCTAGCTGTCATCTAATGAAAACACTTCGATATATTTCATTTATTTGATTCCACCGATGTTCATTTTGCTTTCAACTTCATTTTCGATTGCTTCTTTCAATTTCTTCTGTGCTTCTTCTTCACTGCGCATCCAAGACTGCAAAACTAACTAATCCTTCGATTCCACATTGAACTAATATCGGAATGCATCAGTCTTCTTCAACTCTGCGACACGTATCCCATCAATGGACTCCTTTAAAGTGTCTTCAACACCTTCATGCTCAAATGGCTTGTATTCAACAGCTGGAGGAAACAACAAATATGTTAAAAAATTAGAAATAAAATATATTTATTAATCCAATTTTACCTATGACATACGATGAAGGAGCAGCTGTCCCATAGAAATAATGGATGATCATCGCTTTTTTAACTGGGATGCGATTCTTGCAACTCGCTAGGAATTCTTTTAGTGCATTTCTTGGCTCTTATCCTTTGTATTCAGTATACAGGAGAGATTACCGTCCAATGGCAGATTCACAGAAATATCGCTTGTAGTTATCTATGGCATTTTGGAAAGTGCTTTTCGATGAATAGGCCGTGCTTTTCTCAGGTGATTCTACTACCTTACGAGTTGGACTTCCTTCTTGTCTTCCAATTCCAGAGGGTTGAATGATCTATTATTTGATTTTCTCGATTTATCTATCTTCACTCTTTTTCCTGTAGGAATTCATAAGCGAATGATAGAGACCACTCAAGGAATTCTTATTATTAGATTTCTCAGGTGTCTTCGGACTGCTTGATTACGTTGAGATGTTCTCTGCTGGGTTGTTAGTCTCAGAGACAAGATTTGCTTCATCAAAATGAAGATGGGTAGTTTAGATTGTTCTCAATGGATATTTCTATGGAGATTCTTGTGAAGGCTAAAGTAGGAACTCCAGTGGTTTAGAAGCAATCGTAGTAGATAGAATACTACTAATTCCATTGGTATTTTCTGCTGATTCTTCATCAATCTATGAATTCACTGTTGTATCTGATATTTTCTCATTATTATTTTATGAAGGCATCTTGATGTGAGAGTACAATGTTCCTAAAAGCAGTTGTTGTCTGATCTTGAATTATGCATATTTATTCGACAATACTGATCTCGTCCTTGCGAAATACTTCTTCCTGTTGTACAAGCATCCTTGAGCTTCCAGTTCTTACGCTACGAGTTTCGATTTCAAGCTGTAGACATCTTCGCCTTGCGACCATTCACTTGGAGAAAGAATATTCTCAGAAACTTATGCGTTGATAGCCTCGCTCTTTTTGGTTTCTTTGCGCTTTTTGTAGGCTTAAAATGATAGAAAACCAAAGGAAGTTCCACCTAGGAGATATCCAAACATTATGAGAGTAAACAGGTTATGATAATGGGAGAAGGAGTGTTTGGTTGGAGAAAGAGAAATAAGATATATTTTGAAGGGCTGTGAGTTGAAAGTGCGTAAGGTGGTTTGTTTTATGAAAAGAAAGCGCTGCTTGTTTGATAACTTAGTATTTTTGCAATTATTTCAATTTTTCCACCCCATGAGTGCCTTGACATCTCCCCTTTAATTTATCTTTAAGAGGGGAGGACTGCGTGTGTGGTGAGTCATCTTCGTTTTAATACTAATAATAGATGCATTATCAAATCTATTTCTCCACTACTTTCTCAATACTCTAAGTTTATCAACTAACTAATCTTCTTCTATTCCTGTTGATTGTCTCGTATTATCATAGTAGCTATTCTCTCTATTCTTCATTATTTGATCAACTCTTCTTGCAAAAACATATTTGAAACTGGATTTTTAATTAGATAAAAGTCTATTCACTAAAATAGAACAAAATGAACATTTTCATTAATACTCTTATTTCTAGAATATTCATTCACAGCAACACACAAGGTCCCCGAATCAGAAAAATAGATGAGAAACCAGTCATACATAAAACTCCTTTAAAATAAGAGGTTTAAATGCTAAAGTTTACATACTTTTTGTGATTATTTGTTCAATTATGTTTGAAAAACAGAGCCCATAGTCCAATCAATTTAAAACAAACTTAAAATAACGTAAATCCTCTCATTATTTCCCTCAATTTTGACAGTTTCAAGCAGCCTTATTATGCTAGGGCTGAGGCTTAGAGTGGAGGTTGTAGCTATGTGAACCACTACCAAAAGGGACATTGAACTCAATCGAATAAGGGTTTCTGTTTTCGTCAAACTTAAAAATCTCCACAACTCGATCCGCTTCCGATTCAGTGATTTTTCCTGGATGTGATTTCACTATTTCCTAAACAAACCCATGTAAAGCTAGATAAACTCTCGTTTTGACAGCTAGAAATGCGAGATTTAAGTTTTTTTGTTTCATTTCATAAGCAGTGTTCACAGAAGCAGATTCATTCAATTTAGCTAGTTTATACTCTTTTTTACTTGAGCAAAGCTGCTTTGCTCCATTTTCATCACTGGTTTTCTCAATTAATAATCCTGTTTAGGGATAACAACAAATAACCAAAGATTATTCATTTTCAATCTTCATAAATCCTGCTATTTCTCTCTCTTTTTTTAGCATTTACCAATAACGGATCTTGATTTAGTAGGATCTTAGATTCTATATGAGTTGTCATATGATATTCGCATGATATTGCTGATGTGCATGAAAGGAGATGAATCTTAGACTAATTTTTTGAAAACTGGACCTAGATCTTGATATGCTCCTTCATGCTCAAAATAAACTACTTGTCTCTCTGGGACCTTTCCCTCTGCAATTTTCACCTCACTAAAGAACCCAGCTGTGTAGGCTAAATAAGTAGCGACACCAAGTCCTCCCCCTAGAACTGCACCTGCAACTTAGATCATTAGGTTTGAGAGTGGATTGATTTTGTTTTATAAAAAGTTGATGTGAGTTGATGGGGAATCGCAAAACAATCAGAATGATAAGATTAATCCAGAAAAGCAAGTCTCTCTTATGTGAAATCTAAGAAATATTTAGTTTTTCATTCAAAAAATTGATAAAAAAAACGAGAAGCACAATGAGAGTAGTGTGATAATCGAAATAGGTGATTGAATGTCAGACTGCAAAATGAACCATAAATGAATTGACTCTCAAAACATAAAAATGGGAAAAAAACAAATAATACCAGAAAACAATAGTATTATTATTATTTTTCTTCTTATTATGTCATTCTGTTTGCTGGATATCTTCAATCATTAGACTCGCTTTACTTGGTTTCTTTCAATGAGCTTGGAAAATATCTCAAGATTTCTTCCTCATTCATGTTAAAATTCTTTGTTTTACTGAATACAAATCAAACAAGAACAATTGTCCATTAATTTTTCCTAATTAAACTCTCAATCAATTCATATTTGAATAATTAAATCCAGTTTCAACAATAAATTCTTACGAAAACAGTTTCTCTGAAGGCAGGCGAGATAACTTCTCCAGCTCCTTTAATCTCTTCTCTTTTTCGCTCTGCATCTGCAGCGTGCTCTGCCTAAATCACAACAAGCCATCCCAGTATTTTTATTAATTCAAAAGGTTAGTTAATCTCCTCTCCCAGCTTTATCAATCCACTCAATTAATCTAATTATCCATTCTTTTATTTGTCTATGTTCTTCTTACATTGCCATATTCCTGAGCATTTCTTTGTCATTCTTTTCCTTGAGCACTTTCTCTTTGGCTTTCATTTATCTCTTGAGCAACTGATCCCATTTACCTTACTAAACCATAAAACATCCCATCAGAAATAACTTCATAACTACTGTAATTTCATATCGACATTAAATTATGTGTTTTGTTACTGTAGACTAGAATATATTCTCCTGCATTTAGGTATTTCTAATCGTTGATTAGCTCTTCATTTAAAGCCTGTCTTTGGTTCTCCAATTCTATTCCTCCTTTGAAATGCAAGCATTCAAAGAATATTCGTTTGATGCTGATTGTAATTGCAATATTTTCTAAGCTAATTTTCATATTTTTATCTTACAGCTCTTTGTATTGACTACTCTATTTTTTAGTTTCTCTGATTCAAGAGACTATCAAAATATTTCCTGTTTTAAGAACAAAGAACAAACGTCAAAGAAACAGAACTGCTTTTTACAGCAACAACTATTTGTATGATTTACTTTTCTTATTCTTTAAGCTCTTCCTTATGGACTAAGAATCTCTTTAAATACTCCTTCTCCTTGCTCTTGAAACTCACTGTCTTATCTTAAATTTTCTCCTGTGTCTGACTCAACCTCCCATTGCCCTGGACCTT
>Ga0302271_10003004_pt1 | contig 14646 bp, 14 predicted proteins | sample III_Bog_N1_1_FD_198767 | JGI IMG/M metagenome (GOLD analysis project Ga0302271, IMG submission 198767) | Peat permafrost microbial communities from Stordalen Mire near Abisko, Sweden - III_Bog_N1_1 | ecosystem: Environmental > Terrestrial > Soil > Wetlands > Peat | place: Sweden: Abisko... | reverse complement strand
TATTTTCATTCACTGAAATAGGAGAAAGATAATGAATTTGAGCAAGATCAACTCTCCGATGCTCATATCTAAGTTTGATTAGATTAAAAAATTAGATCTAATTTAGATACATTCATTTTTTCATTTAATATGAAATTTCAGTTTCTAAGCAAATTTTAAATGAAAAAAAATTCACACATTTTAAAATCCAATGATTCCTTTCTCACTGTCTAGGTGATTTGATCTAATGTTTTATTCCTTCCTTTTAACTATTTTGAGATCGAATCTGCTCATTTATCAAAATTAAAGCGAAAATTACACTTGGAAATAAAAATTCCACTCACTGATTCATTCACATCTTGGCAATTTTTTTAAAAATATGGAAATTTAGCAAGCCAACAACCCAATTAAGACATTAAATTTCACTATTCCTTCATTCAAGGCTGAAGGTAAAGGAGATGGAAAGCAACAACAACTCCCCGAGAAATCTACAGTGGATATTCCACCAACTGAGGTTTCAATCAGTGTCTTTTCGAACACCGTCAATATTGTCATCACATAAACCAATAAAATTGGATGCATCGTACTATTGGATGTTCCCATCGAATCTCCTAAAAATAAATAAATTCGTTTAAAAAGGTTAAAAAAGCACATTTGGGTTTTCTTAGAGGACAAACTATTCCCCCAGATTTAAAACTTTTTGGAGAATTCCAACAGATGAATGAACTCACAAATGAATTAGAGACAAATCAGAATTTTTTATTAAATGGGATCTTAAATGAAATCGATTCTTCTTCTTTCTTGGTACTTCCAAGTGGTGATATGTTCTATGATATTCCAGTATTTGAATAACTATCCATAAAGCTTTTCATACCAGGAACTGCAAAATTATCACTGCTGCTTGTACTATTTATAATTTCTTCATTCTTTGTTTGATCTTAGCTGCCAAGGATGATCACTTGGTCATTTAGTTCATCCTTAGTTGGCTTAGTGATCTGACTTTGGAGGTTGCTTTGAAATGAAAAAGCACTACTTGAGCTGATGAAAAATGGCTTGGAACTTATTATTCCTGTTTTGGTTCCTACTGATTACAGTGGAGCATTAATGGGATTGCTTTCACTATCTTATGACTTATTACTATTATCATTCCTATCAAGCGAGGGGATACTTTGATTGTTCTCAGGTAATTTCAGTGGATTATTTTCTAATTCCTTTTTGTAATCCTTTTCTAAGTTAGATTCATCCACTTTCTTCGATATTTGATCGTTACTGCTATCGCATAGATCAGTTGCATCTTCTAGAATGTTGTAGTTTTCATCGTCGCTGTTGTCAAGCATGTCTTAGAGTTCATCCTTTTCATTTTCCTCACCTTCTTCTCTTTCTTCCTCTTGTGGACTATTTAACTACTCCTCTGATCTGCCATTCTCATTGTAATTCTAGTTATCATCATCTTAATAAACTTATTCGATATCATTGTTTCCCTCGTTGTCGGTCGCTTCTACAGGTTAAATCATAGGGTTCTACTATTTTATTTGAATTCCATCAGCCCCCCTAGGAGTTGTAGCTGCATTTTACACGTTTGTTTGATCTGCAGTAACTACCGAAGTGAGGCTTTTTTAGCTGCTGAAAATAGGAGACTGAGAAATAAAAGCAATCTTTTTGCTGCTGCCAATCGAAGGAGCAGTATTCAACACTAGATGTTATTGAGTCGTATCAATTTTAGTATTATTATTATTACTATTTGCATTAGTTATATTATTATTATTCGCTGTGATAGTCGTAATGGAATTAAAGATGCTCTTCCCTGATTTCAAGGATTACTTCAATGCATTTGGTATTCCTAGACTTTATTGGCTAGTGAATGTAGATGAAGATGGCTATGCTGACGAACTAGCAGCTGAGAAAAAACTAGAGACATTAATTGTCATTGGGGTTGGTGAAAGGGAAGGAGATGACATTCCTGAACCTAGCACACTCATTCCACTTATCATGCTCTTTGGTTTGATAGGATTACTACTGCCAGAAGTGCTGAGGGCATTACTGCTATTTTCACTAATATTGCTAGTGCTGTTATTAGGTGAAAAAGGATTATTATTTGCGCTAAGATTATTGTTGTTGTTTTCTTCAGCGGAACTTGGACTATTGCTGCTTAAAGGAGCAGTCTGATCATTTGATAATTGAGAGATTGATTACTGGGAAGCAGTAGAAGAAGTTGAAGAAGGCATTCCTGTAGTTTATTCAGCTTGCTCGATGTTTTTGTCTTCATATAAATCGAGCATATCAGTGTTTTTATGGCTGTTCAAGATGCTAGTTTGATTCATACCAAATGGCGAGCCATTTCCAGCAGCATTTTCTTGCTGGATTCGCAGCTGCTGTATTTGCCTTTCTCGTTCCTTCTAGACGTCTTAGAGTTGTTTCATCAAAATATTTTTATTACTACTACTGCTAAAGATTTATGGTTTTTCACTTTGAGATTTGTTTGATTATTGTGCCTCTATTAATTAGTATTACTTCTCTTCCTCTCGCTGGAGCCTCTCCTACAATTCACTAGCTTTGTTATCGTTGAATGCGGAAATCTAAAGAATCTCTGTGAGATATTGCACTCGAACTGCAAGTTGCATCCGTTCTTGCTATGTGGAAGATCAAAAAGCCAAGCAAAACACACAAGAATTATTATCTTAATTTTACCAAAATAATCCAAGAACATTGTTAATTTTGGGGAATTATATAAATATACCTCTGATGCCTTAAGATCTTCTGTCTCTTCTGAAGAATATGCTTGCACAATACGGACGAATTTTAGCAACTGCTTCTTCAGTTTTATGTTGTCTTCTTTTAACTCCCTAGACACTTTCTAAAATCAAAATCAAACGAATTTAGACAATTAAACTTTCATTTGTTTTGCTTTGTTTGTGTTGTTACTTGTTCTGCAGTGAGCATCTCCTTGTAAAAGCTAACTTATGGCTTTAAATCATTAGCCTTCATTTCTCCTTTCAGAATCTAGCATTTCCTAGCCAACGCTGCTACAGCTAGCTTGTAATCATCAAGTTGCAGTTCTAAACCTTGTTTTTCTTCTCTGCTCTTGATCATTTCGCTCTCCAAATCACTGAGCTTCCTCTCGTACTCTGAGATCATAGATTTTGAAGGTATTGGCTAGGCTAAACTAGCAGCAAGACGATCTGAGCCATAGACTGTTGATTCTTCATTCTTTAAACTATTAGGTTTATTCTGTTAGATCTAAGTTCCTGAGTCTTCTTCTTGGATTGATCTAGGAGGAGCTGAACAACAAGGCAACAAATAAATCATCAATAAATTTTAAAGTTTCATAATGAAAAGCAAAGAGACTATGCTGCTGGTTAGCTTACTTTTATCATTCCTCTTGGAGAACTTCTCCGAGACTTACTAAGGGGAAGGCTGTCTCAGCAGTGTTCCTTGAGAAAATCTTTGATTCAAGATTTCTAAAGATTATACTGGCTGAGCTGCAGTGTTTGTATTTTTCTAGATGTTGGACATTGAATCCCTCTTAATTGAAAGATCTCTTTGATTATTATTACTGCTATTGCGGAAAGAGTTGTCTTTATTCTAATTTTATTCAAAGAATTCATTGGGTTTATTATTATTTTACTGCGATATCTAAAATACTTATCCTGCTTGCTGCTGTGAAATCTTATTCTTATGTGAAATGGGCGATGGCATATTCGTTAAATGCTATCTAAACAAAAAATCTTCCTCTACTTCTCCTATTCCATCTTCTTGTCGCTAATCCTCTTGTCTATCATCGTAGTTGTTGATATAATGAGGGCTATTTGTACTTTGGTTGAATTTTTGAGCTTAAGGAAATTAGCTGATCTGAAGTGACTTTGGAAAAGATTAATCTGGAGTTTAAGGTTAAATCTTAGGAGTTTTTGATTATTCTGAGATAGTAATACTGTTTTGGTTTGCCAACAATGCTTTTCTGTTGAATCCTGAAAATTATTGTTAGTTTTATGGCTGTTGGAGTATTTGCTGTTATTGTGATGATAACTGCAAGGACTGTGATGATGATGATACTTTCGGCGTCATGAATGAAGAATTCCGAGATGATGCATAGTTGTTTTTATCAGCAAGGAGTCTGTTTGTGGTGCTGATGTTATTGCAGCTAGAAGAGACACACTATTTCTACTACAGCAGGTTCACTTCTTCTTAGGATTGCAGATTCTGCTGCTGTTAAAATTGTATTTCCAGTTACTTTCGCATGAATTCCTATTGATTATACTTGAATTATTGGAATTATTGCTGTTTCCTCTACTATTAGAGTTTTTATTCCTCCAATTACTCAAATTACCTCTGTTTTTCTTGCTGCTTTTGCTCAAATTATTCTTATTGTTGGAGAAGATATTTCCTGGAGATATGAGACTACGATGCATGCTGATTGCTGTGAAGTTGAAAATAATCTTTATCCTCGAGATTATTTTCGTTCTAGAGAATTGGCGAAGAAGACAGAATAATCTAACTCCGACTGTGCAAATCATTAGGGTTTTTAACTAATCTTCTTGCAGGAATCATACCTATTTCATCTATTCGTTGGAATGCTTTTTATTGTTGCTACTGCAATTATGATTTCGATGAATCTGCTTACTAATAGAGCTACTCTTGCATTAGCATTCGATTCACAGTTAAATCGTTTTATCCATCAATATTAAGATCCTGAAAATACTGCTGATGGTGAAGGGATTGCTAAGGATATTATGGGTATTGTTAAGACATTTGTTAGTAGTTTGGGGATTGCTGCTGTTTTCTTGAATTGAATCCCATTGATGGTTTATGTTCAATCTATTTCTACTGTAATTCATACTCTGAGTTGTACCTGAATTCATCTTGTATTTCCTCATTCTAACTTTCGTATTGCTGTTGGATTAGCTGTCCTTATTCGTAAAGGGATAACGCATGTGATCTTGGCTCTCTATGCCGTTGTTTAGGGTGATTCTATCGCATTAAATGCTGTTTATCAGCGAATCGAGAAGGTGCATCGCTAATTCCACTAGTTGGATCAATTATCACATGTGATTTCCTGCTCGGAGTGCTTGCAATTGGTGATAATGACTAGAGATTAGTACTATTATAAGTATTCCTAGTGTTACTAGCATTGTTAGGTTCAAATAATATTCTTCTCTGCAGATTCTCATTGGAAAGAGCTGCTGAGAGCTATGATGAGAAACTCTCTCTTTTCGGTGTAATTCCTCCACCGTTAGGTTAACCTATTAGCTTGGTTTGTTGCTAAGTCTATCCAGAAGTCGAATATGCTTGTTGTGTTTCTCCTCTCCCTGAGTTCAAGTGGTTCATCTTGGAGATCTCCAAATTTTGCTGAAGAAATTAACAGCAAAAATGAAAAAGATCGGAGGTCAATGGAAATCTCAATAATAATCAGGGTATGTAGTTTACATGGAGCTATGAAGTGTATTGCTTGATTGCCTTGACAAGGTTGTGGACATCCTTCTCCTCCATTGAATAATAGCTATTTGCGTTTGTTTTGATTCAAAATCTTAAGGATAATAATCTAAAACAGCTTTTTGATATTATTTTAATTTGCTGAGAGTATGTATGTGCGAATCCTCTATGGATTGAATAAACAACTCTACCACAGCTATCACAGAAACATAATAATAGCAAGACTAATCAAGTTGGGGTTAAGCAAATAATAATGTTTTTCTTCTATTTCTTTGAATGTTTGTCTGATTTGAATAGCTCTTTTTTCTTCTACAATAATTAATTGATTATTCTATTACAAATTTTAAGTAAAATCACACACAGCAAACAAACAGCAATTAGCAACAAAGAAGAGATTGAATTTATTAGAGTTTCGGTTCTAAGCTGAAAAATGAAATTCAGTGGAAGAGAGAGAGAGAGAGATAGAGTTTAAAGTAATGTAATCTCAAGTGCATTTTATTCTTAGGTTGATGAGTGCTGCTTCATTAGAGGACATAAAAGAAACTTTTTAGAGAAATTTTATTAGCTTTGCAATGGGGTTCCTTCGTTTGTCTTCAAAAAAGCTGCTTTGAATTTGAAAATCCAGTGCTAAGATATATTTCTGAGAACAACTTTAAAGAGTTACCAAGACAACAAGCATATTTGCTAGGATAGGAAGGAAAGGAGGTGGATTAAATATTTATGTGTGGGTCTTCCTTGAAAGAGAGAAGCATGCTTGTTCAGATCATTGTTATTATCTTATTCCCTGTGACTCTTCAAATAGGAATAATTCTATTTGGATTCATGTTCTTTTGTTCGCTTATTTGGATATTACCATTGCTGTTTTTCTTTGGAATACTCTCATCAACGCTATTACTAATTGTCTGTTTCGTTGATTTCTCAGTGGCATTCGCAGATGGTGGTGCTGTGAAAACATCCGATATCAGAGAAGTTCCATAACCTGGGATAGTCAGTTACTCTTCTAGCTATTACAAAAGCGCTTATCGTGACTTAAATGGACGCATTACATTCAAGAGGATATTCTTGTGATTGCGAGCCTCTGTAAAGATAATTCAAATAAAAAGATATTAGAAAGAAGATGCCATTTTTTGTAAGGAGATGATAAATTGAAGGAAAATATCATTTGAGTCTTACAGAATTATTGAATGGCTAAGCTGGCCTGCAGAGAAACAATCCTAACAAGGATCTCAAGGTAGTTCTTGTGCACTATGGTCTTATCCAGCCAAGGGAAGAAGTAGTCTTCCAACTAGCAATCAAAATCAACAAGAGATAAATATAAAAATTTACAGGATTTATTAAGCTTTTTACATTATCTTTTCTGATGAGAGTGACTGAGTAGTATTCCGAAAGAGAAAGAGGCTCGATGACTACATACGCTGTTGTCAATTAGCTCGGGATGATGGTAGGGCTATTCCAAAAAAGAACCATAAATTAAATCCTTTAGTTTTTGAGTTTTCTCAAGAAGATCAAATCTTCTTTTGTTTCCTTACATGAATTTGTGATTAGTTTCATTCCAAATGATATTAACGAAATCATTCCCGATGTGTCTCTTTTTAGACACGCATTGCTTGTCTTCAGAATGTTTTGTTGGCATCAATGTAGCGACATGATAGATGATTTCACAATTATATAAATGATTGTAGACTGTTTGTTCTCCATCTCTCTCGCTGCTTAATCCACCTAAAAACCCTATGTGATTACTCACCTTCACTTTTTCTCCAAGTCCGCTCAGAAACGACTCATACAACTCACTTCCCTAGCTGCATTGTAGAATATCACATTCTTTTGATTTCCCTAATCCCATGTAGACAACTCCTATTTTTACCTTGTCGCTAGCTGTTCAAACAAAAGACAATAATGCATGGTAATACATGAATGTAAGAGCATCCCACTAATCTTACTGGAGTATTGATCGATTTATGTGATAGTGCTGAGAAAATTCATGTGCTTGTGATCGATGAAGCAGCATTTTTCATTTGACGATAGGACAAATGGAACTTCTTTAAGAAAAGCACTAATACTTTTTGAGATCGTCTCACTATCACTGAAATCAGATGGTGCTAACGGAGAGAGATTAAGTTAAGATGCTGCAAACCGAGGTACTGATGCCTAAGTCTCAAATTAAGATTATGTTGGTTTTTATGTTGGAATTCCCTTCAACGGATGTTCTATGAGATCAAATGCTCCTCCTCTAGATGGACGAACTTCATATCCAAATTCACTTGACTCAGGCTCCAAAAAACCAAGGGGGTCCTATTGAGATTAACCAAAATAGTTTTAAATACATATCTTAACAGATTCATTGTTTTTTGAAATGTATTTTATTAGTTCATATAATAATTACTTCGATATGCGCTGCTTTTGCAATCGACTCATGGATGTAATAAACAACTTGCTCAATCATTTATTAGATCGATGGCTTGATTGAATAGTTGGTATTAGACGTAATGATATTTGCATTATTTTCCTTGAGTTACTGTTTCTTGCCATCTCCTTGATCTGATGGCTTTCCGCTGCCACTAGGAGATTTCATTTTATTATCTAAATTATTTCTAAGTTGATCAGTAGTTTCCTCATCATTTTTATGGTTCTCATCTTAATAAACTTCAGGTATTTTCCATACAAACTTACCATTTGCATCGCGTAAAATCGCAAATATTTATTTCCTGGTGTCGATGAGAAACGACAAGAGTTTATTGCCATTTACAGACAGACTCATATACCGATTTGATGAAAAATTCAACGCAATATTTTACATTTCTTGAACCTGTTAGCTACTTCGTTTTTTGGATTATTTAGATAATTGCTGCTAGGAGGAGGAGGAGGCTGATTCTCCAGTGGATTTCTTTTATTTGGATTCCAATGCGTAGGTATTGTTTTTAACAAAGCAAGCTAACGATTGTGGATTTGAACATGATCCTGCTGGAGCTTAAATCGATTTTAAAACTTCCCTTTCAATTTTAGAAATCTCTGAGAATATATGCTGTTACGCTTTCATGGAGTCATTGCAACTAACAGTCTGATAAATCGATTCTCGATAGGCTAATGCAAGATCCATATCATTATTGGTATTATTTGATGGATCGTTATTAAATATATTTTATTATTGTTTTCTGATGTTGAAAGTAGGTTCGATTTAGTGCTCTTCGTAGATTTAGAATTCCTCGTTGTCCAATGTGAATCGAAACATCGAATCTTAGTTCTGATGGAGATAGTTCTTGAGCAGCTAGGATAAGAAGAATTGCACGTCGGGTTAAAGTTCTTCTGCCATCGCGAGCACATGCAACGCCTTGATAAGATTCTCCAGGAATTTCTTGGTGTCTTTGAAGTGCTTTCGGCAATTGATCTCAAAGTATCGAAAGTTAAAGATCCAGCTCTAATCAAGGAATTTTCAGTTCAACAATAAGATTATTAGAAAGAAAGGAATATAAAACAAAGATAAATAGTATTAATTGACAATGAAGGGTATTGTGTTTAGGAAGATGTTTACTTGAAGACAATTAAGAAGTTATCTGGCGATGTGCGGCTAGGCTTGTGCATCGATTTCTTACAGTAAATGCGTGATGACTCTCATAACTTTATTGATGACTTACTTAGGTATTTATGAGAGCTAATCAGCGAGTGCAAAGGAATCTAAGAACTAAATTGACTCGCTGACAAGCAAGCCATATCCACCGCTAGATAGGCACCCAAGAATGTATTCCCAGATTTTGCCTTTCATCTCGATTGTCTGCTGTTTATCAAGCAAAACGATGAAGAACAGTGCGTGCAAGTGGACTAGCGTGCTTGATGAGAATAACTTCATCAAGCCTTGACTGCCTAGTTCAAGGTATAGTGTGAAATTATCAGCTAGAATCGTTATGATCTACTGGATCAAAGTTGATGCCAATGCATGGATTTCAGTTATCTAACAGAGATTTTTCAGTAAAATAGCAACGCTTTTAACTACGGAAGACCGAATCTTTCGTATACTCTCTTCGTCGCTTGGGCTGTTATTCTGTTATTATGGCTATGTAGATGGGTTTTAAGTAGATTTATTAGAAATATTGGTATTATTGCTATTATTGTTGTTGTATTTTGCTTAGGCTGCTTTGGAAGCTTAAATAAGGTTTTCAGCAATATTTGATGGCAATCTTATCGGCAATGATGGTCCTTTTGGCCTCATAGATGATGCAGCTGGTGCTTTGGTTGTTTTAGAAGTAGAAGTTGGAGTAGTTTCATTTGATGTTGGGAGTTTCTTAGGTTTATGAGTCTCATCATCACGGGGGACATAATTATTAGAGTTAGTATTTGAGTTGATTGGAGCAGCTTGAACAGCAGCATTCGAAGGATAATTTGATTTAGGTAGCTGCGCCACTACTACTTGCTCTGTTTCGGAATCAAAAGAATAGTTGTTGCTGTAATTATTGGAGTTTCTCTCAGAAGTTTATTATTAGTTGCTAAGTGGAGTAGACAATGGTGATTTACTTGACAATAGAACTGTAGAGCCATTCTAGCTTCCTGGAGGTTGCAGCTATATCAAACCATTTTATGGCTGACTTTGCTATTATTTATATTGCAATCTCCTGTTCTTAGCTGCGATGACACATTTAAAGTCTGATCCAGCAAGTAGCACACCTAGACTTGAATATAAATCACTGAACCCCGTATTTGGAGCTAGAATGAGTTGCAATGCTTTCTATGCAATTTCCAGCAGCTATTTCACTATCTTTGGATGCTAGCTGATGATCTTCGGATATCGAATGATTATGTCTCTGCAAGCCACAATCCCAATGATATGCAGCAAATCGTTGGATTCATTGTTCAGGCATTCATTCAGTAAAGCAACTACTTCATCTTGATTTCCCTCCCCTCCGATGGTCATGTACAATGTCATTTTACTCCACCAATTGAACGCTCCTTAGATTAACAACGTTTCGGTTTGTTCGAAAGAGGAATTACTTTGGGGAGTTGTAGTAGAAGTATTGGAATTACTATTAGGATTTTCTTCAGTGTTTAAATTATTAGTAGTATCAACAGAATTAAGGACAATACTGTTATTTGCTGTACTGGGAATACTGTTTAACGAATATGATAATAAGGGATTTAATGCAATCTTCAACGTCGCAACTGACGGACTGAATCTAACAGGATACAATTAGATTTATGCTAATGTCACCGCAATATTCCCTGCTATTTAGGAAGGTTGTTAAGATTATATTGATTATCTCGCATAGTTCAGCGAGCAGAAATCATGCTGAGAAACTAACGATGCTATTGCATTCCTCGGGAACTGCTAGAGATACTCCGGTGATTAGAATAGTCTCGTGAATTGCAGGGAATATTTTGCAGACAGCACAGAATTCAACGAGGATGTCGCTGAAGAACACAGAAACTAAGCCTTTGTTAGGAAAATCAACAAATGCGTTGTTAATTGTTCAAGTCTGCGCTCGATTGGTCCTTGGTTTGAGTGGGTGGTGAGGGATTATTATTATGCGACAGTGAAATTACTGATATTTGAACCATCTTGGCTATTATTTCTGTTGTTGTGATGGAATTACTACGAATCTGACGTGATTTTGCGAATATTGTTTTCGATTTCTTATTCGGAATGATATTTGATCACAGCTAATCTGCCTTTTTATGTGAACAGAATCGTAGATTTCTTAGCATTCTCGACGGGGAATTATTATTATTCCATAGAAGGCGAAAATGATCGAGAATTCTTCTTCTTTGAGGCATACGAAGTATTATTATTGTTATTACTAAGCGATCCACTTCCTGAACGGTTCAGGAGATAGTTCAATTGCTGTTATTACGCTAATTCTTCAGGTGTATTCCTATCCGTTGTTTTATTGTTTTTACTCTTTGTTATGCTTATTCCTATCAGCTTACTGCTGTCGTTGGCATCACAAAATAGATCTTCATTCTTAGTCTAATTCTCATCCTTTATGGAAGTTGTTGCACTTTCATTCTTACTAATAGCTTACAGAACATCTCTTAAGATAAGATTTTTTCTTTGATGACTGCCATTCCCCTAGTGCACCTTGTATCCACATCTGATTTGCAGTGCATCAATAACAAGTTCTAGGGTATCTTCAATTCTAAACTCCTTTCCGCTTGCATTCCTCAGCATCTATCCTCTGAATACAACTTCATTCTAAAAAAGCTGTATGTTTTCGTTCATATACAGTGCTTCTAAAAACGATGAAGCAATATTTCGGGCATAACCTTAGAGACTACTTAAAACAGCATATCTCTCCAGAAGCTAGACTGTCAATGCTTGCAATTGATCAAGTAATGCGGCTAGTTCGGATTGGGAACAAAGTTGTTATTATTGCAATGTCTGCTAGGGTGTTAATGCACATTCGAGAATCGATAAGGCTCTAATATCGCTGTCAAGCTAAAATAGCAAGATCCGTTCTTGATAGCTCATCAACAGAAAGAACAGATCTACTAATGCCTTAGGCAATGAACCGAAATCCTTCCTGTCGCATGGCATCCATTGGTTTAAACTAACAAATTGAAGAAAGAAAAAAACATAAATCCAAAAATTATATAATAATCCTCTTTCTATGATTTAATCTCAATAGAATTCATAATCAAGCAGCTCAACTCTTCCTTTATTGAATTGTAATTACATATCTTAAGCGACTTGTATAACCTTGCTGCAGAATGTCTTGAAATACTTCACTGATCGTGTCATTTCCTCGCTGATTTTAAATAAGCAAAACACATAGCACTCCACTCTCTTCGGTGATTAGCGAATCTGCCCTTGCTGTTTAAGCGACTACTGCAATGAAGATACCCTACTTGCTTTCTTCGCAAGTGCTGCCATCTCATATACAATGCTCTCCTCGATCTTCGCGAGGATTGAAGATAACAACACAATGTTTTCATTTTCAAAACTCACTGGGAAAGCATCGCCAAATCCGACGGTCTAATCGGATAGGCTGGAGATGATCTCATTCGATACGCGCAAGAACTCCTCCTTGTCAAAGAAACTCTGCATGAGTTCGATAAATTGCAAGTATTCGTTCTCAGTCAGCAGCTGATTCGTGTTCTCCAATTGTTCGAAGGCACCGGTAGTAACAGATGGTACAGGCTATGAAGGATTTGGTTTCTGAGTCATCATCTCCTTCTTCGATGTGCCTAGCAAGCAATAGAGAAGCAGCATTCAACAATAAACATATCTTTCAAATCTATCACATAATATTTCATTTGTTCCTAATTTTTCTTGTTTGTTACTGATTATGACGAAGAAGAAATTGATTTGTTTTAGGAAGGCTCCTTAGATGTATGCAATTGCAGCTGGTGAGAGAGATATTTAATCAAGAGGCAGCCCAGTAAGCAAATAATAGTGTTTCGTGACAGTGTCTGCTCTTCGAAAGTATTCGCCAGTCCATGTGAGATACCTTTTGTCAAAGCTGAGTTGAAACCACGTTTAAGAGAGAATCAGCAGCCATTTTCTTGCGTTCTTCACGTCGCGCTGCATGTATTTCCATACTTCCTGAAAATATTATTCAAGGGAAATTGTTCTATTTCTAGAATAAATCACTCGAAAAATAATACAAAAGGAAATCATAATGATTGTACATCTAAATAATATGCTTCTGGTGTGATTATATTGCTAGTTTCCTTAAGTGTGAGTGTCCAAGGTGGCTTAGTACTCGCTGGGCTATTGAACACGCAGAGTTCTCTAATAGAGCTGTGTGTGTTGGATAACGTTATTGCCTGAAAGTCAATTATATATGTGAATAGCGTGAGAAGAGATAACTCATGCAATTTTGGTAATTATCCTAAATCATACGCCGAGATGACTCTAAGCAGTATGAGTATCGCAGTCACGCGAATTACAGATTTATTCGTGTATTCCAACCCGCAGTAAATCACGTGGATCATGGAATTCCTATAAACCCCGCCCATTAACTCTGTGATGCTTCCGTTCGTGAGATCATTTACGATTCTGAGAAGACACTCCAAGCCATACTAGACTTCTTTACCTTCGCTGCTGGAGTGCATGAGCTTAGATATGAAGCTGCTACTCCATCCAGTTAGTCGTTCTTAAATTACTTCCACTGCAATGAGATAATTCATATTCAACCAAGCGATCCATTCCTTGTGCCGTTCACTAGGCTAGCTAGGCTGTGAGTCGATGATCTTGATGCTCTCTTGGATGAAGTTAAACCTGTGCTTGTTTTTCTTATTTCGATCGCAAATGCCTAGAAAATACTCATTCAATTATTTACGCTGCTCCTCGCCTTGCTAATCAGCTTGCTTCGTTTGTTGGGAATCATCGCTGGCTGTGCTCATCCGTTTGACTGAGCGAGTTATCCTTAAGAACTATGTGATGACGATAAGACTCTCTACTGCTGTTGCTGTTGCTGCTGTTGATTTAGAAATATATTTATTATGAGCAGACTTGCACTTTACACACAAAAAGGACACAGACTCTAATACTATTAAATATGAAAAAGCTAGAAAACTTTATTAAAAATAATTGAGTTCAATCATCCTTCTGATTTTCCATAAAAGAGGCTTGGTCGGCTATTCTAAGGATTTGTAATTTATCACACCCACAAATTAAAATAAATCAAATCAAATCTCCAAATTCTTCCTCCCTCCCTCGGAACATAATTTGTTCTTTCTCGCTAATCTTAGTCTCAATAAGAATTAGGTATCATAAACAATCCAATTCGAAAAAATATTTTATTTTCATAATAACTAGAATTCAAAAGAGAATCCACAAATCGAGCAATCAAAATTCCCATAAATAAACAGACACCCTTTAAATCTAGCAAAAAATTAAAATATTATTAAGAAAAAGTAGTCTCAGATTCAGCCATCTTGGATTCATTCAGATTAAACAAGGATATATCCATTTCAGTGACTAAATAAATTTACGCTCTCAAACGAATTTATTGAATAACAAAAAAGAACATTTCTTAGACTTTGCAACAACAAAAAAACTAATAATAAATCAATAATCCTGACAATATTTGGTATTCGTAAATCTTACTGATGCTTCTGTTTAAATGATGCCCTAAAACACACATGGCAAACAGACAATAATAAACTGTTATTTGGACTGACCCATCGAGGAGATCAAATAAATCAAGCGTCCTAGAAGTTCAAGCAGAAACGCAGGGGATAAGGTCACTTAGAGCTTTACCTTTGAGAGCCGTACACCAGGCGGGGAGAGAGCTAGACCATCATTATTTT
>Ga0302271_10003002_pt1 | contig 14653 bp, 6 predicted proteins | sample III_Bog_N1_1_FD_198767 | JGI IMG/M metagenome (GOLD analysis project Ga0302271, IMG submission 198767) | Peat permafrost microbial communities from Stordalen Mire near Abisko, Sweden - III_Bog_N1_1 | ecosystem: Environmental > Terrestrial > Soil > Wetlands > Peat | place: Sweden: Abisko... | reverse complement strand
GTAACACGTGCTGTAAGTAGTATAATCGGAATATGGCTTGTGTTTATATCCTCTTTTAGCTTTTTGCATAATTGGAGTCCATCCATTACAGGCATCATAATGTCACTGATAATCATATCCGGCATCTGATTTATGGCAATTTCAATACCCTCTTTTCCATTACCAGCCTCTAAAACTTTATAAAAATTTCCCAAACATGATTTGATGTAAGTTCTGAGTTCTTTATTATCTTCTACTATAAGAATTGTATGCTTTTTAGATTTTAGAGTGGTTGAATTAGTTTGTTCTATTGGAATATCTTCCATATACAAGTCAATATTTTCACTGTCCTGATAGTTTTCAATAATTTCATTCGGATTTAAATGGTCATTGCCATAAGGTAACAATATTTTAAATGTTGCACCAGTTGCATTGTTAAATTCAGCCCAGATGCTTCCATGATGCAATTCAACTAATCCTTTTGTAAGTGAAAGACCTATTCCTGAACTACTCTCGGTATCTTCATGCTGGTTGTATATTTGATAAAAAGGATTAAATACATTTTCTATTTCCTTTTCAGGAATGCCATCTCCCGTGTCAGAAAGCGTTATTAATAAATACCTGTCAGCACTGATATAAGCATTTGAATTATGTTTTAAAACGTTTTGTTTTAGATTCTCATTTAAGTTGGTTGATGTTAGATTTAATTCAATTTTACCTTTATCCGGAGTATATTTAAATGCATTTGAAAGTAAATTCAATAATATCTTTTCAAATAAACTACGATCATACCATAGGGGTTGTGATTCTGTATTAAAAGTCAAATTTAATTGGATTTCCTTTCTCAATGTCAGTTCGCTAAAAGCGAGCATTATTTCTTCAGTAAATTTTTCGAAATTTCCGGCTGCGGCTTTTAAAGTAAATTGTCCTGTTTCCTGCTTTCTAAAATCCATTAATTCATTGACCAACAATAATAACCTCTTTGCATTCTGATACATAAGTTGCAGCGGTTTGTTCAAAAATGAAGGGGTTGTTGATTTATCTAAAATATCTTCGAGAGGTCCTAATATTAAAGAAAGTGGTGTTCGTAATTCATGCGAGAAGTAGGTAAAAAGATTAAGTTTTGCCTGATGTAGCTCTTCTTGCTTCTCTTTTAACACAACCTGATAATCTAAATCATGTTTGATGCGATAATATCGAATAATAAAATAAACAATAAAAACCAGGATGGTCAGGTAAAAAAGAATTGCCCACCATGTCCACCAAAACGGGGGGGATATATTTATAATCATAGATGTACCTGTGTTATTCCATATATCATCACTATTTGAACCTTTAACCTTAAAGATATATGTTCCCGGTCTGAGATTTGCATAGTTTACTGTCCGAATATCATTTACCTGATTCCAGTTTTTATCTACTCCAACCAACATGTAAGCATATTTGTTTCTGATTGAATTCATGTAGCTTAAAGCACTATATGATATTGTAATATTGTTCTCATTATGCTTCAGATTCAATGTTTGATTATTTTCAACATCCATTATTAAAGGGACGTTATTGATAGCAACACTATTAATAACTATGGGGGGAATAAACTTATTTGGTTTTATTTTATCAGGATTAAAAGAAATAAAGCCATTATTTCCACCAACATAAATTGTATTGTCACTTGTTACCAAAATCGAATTTTGAGAAAACTCCTGAATGTCTATTCCATTCGTATAATCCAATGTTTTTTTGACTCCAAAATGTATATCAACTTCCGAAATTCCTCTTCGGGTTACAACCCAAATCCGACCTTTATGATCCTGAGTTAAACTACATACTTTATTGTCTTTGAGTCCGTTTTTAATAGTATAGACTTTAACCTGTTTAAATTTATTATAAATAACATTAAGTCCTCCATCGGCAGTACCAACCCAAATATTTTGATTTTTGTCAGTATAGATTGCCGAAATTTTATTCCCGGATAATTTATTTTTGGATGCAAGAGAGTTAAATTCAATTACCTTGTTATTGTTATAATAATACAAACCGTTGCTACGTGTTCCTATATAGATTCCACCATTTTTATCATAATCATAGCAAGTAATCTGTGCTACATTAAAACTTTGTCCTTTACTTATAGGAAGGTCTAAAGGTATAATTTTCTCATCTTTTAATTTTTGTAAACCATGTGAAGAATAGGTTCCAATTGTCAGCGTACCATTCAAATCACGTTTGATTGCATAAATTGCTCCTCCAATGGTATAAGACTTTATATATCTTCTGCTATTCGTGTCAAATTCAAATAATTTTCCTCTAAAAAGTCCAACATAAAGTTTATTATTCTCTGCAAACAAGCTTTTAACGTTATTTTCTGCAAAAACATCTGGATTTGATGTTTTAATACAAGGAAAGTATTGGTACAAGTTAGTACTTGGATTAAAATGCATTATTCCATTAGCCTCAGTGCCAATCCATACTCCATCCCTTGACTCCTGCATTGGGCCAATAATTCCCAACACTTGTTTACTTAACCTGGTATCATAGAACCGAAATGAGTTACTTTGATTGTGGTAATAATTTATACCACCCGAATATGTGCCGACCCAGACACCACCTGCATTATCAACACACAATGCCTCAACTGCATAGCTGCTTAGACTTCCACGTCCCAATCCTTCCTGATTGTAAACTTTAAATGTTTCAGTGCTGGGATTAAATATATTGAGACCATTATAGGTTCCAATTAGCAAATTACCTTCTTTGTCTTGGTTCATTGCTTTAATAGAATTACTGCTTAATCCTTTCGAAATAAATGTGTTGTAATATTTTAGTATCCTTTTGTTCTTAAGATCAAAAAGCCCAAATCCCTGATCAGTCGTTCCAAACCAAAAAAGGCCATTCTTGTCTTTAATAATTAAATTTAAAGAAATATTTTTAGGAATATTGATTCCTGTAAATGTAATATTTGAAGTTTTATTGGATTTTATATCATATACAATTGGATTAGAGACACTTGTTCCAATTAAAAGTTGATTGTTATTTTGAACAATGGTGTTAATTCTTAAAGATAATATTTTCTTCAAGATTGATTTTTCATTGGAATAATCTAAAAGATATAGACCATCCTTTTTGCCAATCCATATTTTATTTCCAGATGAGGGTAACATGCAATCAATTTGATTCAAATCAGTCGAATGAGACGAAAGATTGATATTATAATGCTTAAAGGTTTTGGTTTCTCGTTCAAAACAATTCAAACCGTCGGTTGTTCCAACCCAAATTTTATGCTTACTGTCTTCCGAAATACATCGGATATATCCATCGCTTATTGTGGTACTATCAGACTTATCATGTTGGAAAACTTCAAAATCATATCCATTATAACGATTTAAACCATCTCTGGTACCAAACCACATAAATCCTTTGCTGTCCTGAAAAATGGCAACAACTGACAGTTGCGAAAGACCTTCTTTAACTGAAATATTTTCAAATATAATATCGTTCGGGTTTTCAGCATTAATTTTTTTACTAAAAACAAAAAGGATAATGATGAATATAATTCTGGTACGCATGATTGATTGATTTTTGGCAAATATATACATATTAAGTCTGTAAATAGAAAGAAATCCTTTAAATTCTCTTTGATAAATACAGTTTGATATTTTGGTATAACAAAATGATAGTTAGAAATACAATACTTTATCACATTTGGGTTTAATTTTGCAGTATTGAAAGTGACTTAAGTAAGTGGAACAATATAATGTCATATAATTTTCAACCTTGCACCCGGCAAAGTCCCTCTCCTTGGGAGAGGGATTTAGGGTGAGGTCGAAATTAGTAATGCGGCATTGTATCTTTTCTACTACTAACTTCATATTTATAATTTTGCTCTGCAAGTTCAATCTTTTTATACAGGCACTAATTAATTCAACCAAATTAATGGAAAAAATAATTGTAAAATACGTTGTGATTTCAATTTTATTTTTGTCTCAATCTCTTTACGTTCAAAGTCAGGATGATATTACCATTGTAAAAGGCATTGCAGATAAAATATTAAAGGAAAAAGAAACAGGTTTCGTTGGTAAAACTACGAAGGTTTACTACCCCACAACTGAATCAATACCTTTTGATGAAGATGTCTTTTGCAAAAGTCAATATAATGATTGGCATTACAGCATGGGAGTATTGGATATGGCCATGCTTAATCTGAGTAAAGCTACAAATAATCCCACATATACACAGTTTGCACTCGACCACATTGATGATTGTTTTGCTAACAAACGTTTCTTTGAAAACAGAAAATCAAAATTCCCGGGTGGTCCTTATAATTCACTTTTACGTTCCAATGAACTTGACGACTTTGGGGCTATGGGAGCAGCAATCATTGATGCAAACCAACTCTCAACCAAAAAAAAATACTCTGATTTTATTCAATTGGCAGCAAAACATATCATGAATAAACAGCCCCGTTTAAAGGATGGAACCCTCGTAAGGGCATGGCCTTATAAAATGACACTTTGGGCTGATGATCTTTACATGGGCGTTTCGTTTTTAGCAAGAATGGCCAAATATAGCCAAAACAATATTTACTATGATGATGCCGTTAAGCAGGTTCTAAACTTCAACAAATATCTATGGAATCCAACTAAAGAATTGTATTTCCATGCTTATTACGCCGATTTAGATTGTGTTGGAGGTGCACATTGGGGAAGATGCAACGGATGGGTAATGCTGGCAACCGTTCATTTATTGAATGCATTACCCGAAAATTATCCAAATAAAATGAAAATTATTGACTTGTTGAAACGTCATATTATGGGTGTTTCGCACTATCAGGACAGTGAAGGGCTTTGGCATCAACTGTTGGATAAAAGTGATTCATACAGCGAAACATCCTGTTCTACGATTTTTGTTTATAGCGTTGCTCGGGCTATTAATCAGGGTTGGTTGGATAAACGATATGCATCTATAGCTCTCAAGGGTTGGGATGGTCTTAGAAAACAAAAAATAACGCCTGATTTCAATATTAAAGATATTTGTGTTGGAACCGGTATTGGAACCGATATTACTTTTTATTATTTAAGACCCAGGAAAGACAATGATATTCATGAAATGGGATTAATTATAGATGCCGGTTTAGAAATCATTAAACTAAAGAAAACACTAAATTTAAAATAAAACGTCATGAAACGAATCCCATTTTAATAGGACTAGTTCCATACTACATTTAAAAACAATTATTACCGTATGAAACTGAAAAAACAGTATTTGCTGATTATTTTTTTACTTCTGAACACATTTTTACTTCAGGCAGCAGGGAAACCTCGAATTACAATTACTCCCGATCATTCTGACTGGAAGTATAAAGTGAGTGAAAAAGCATTTTTTAACATAAGCATTACCCTGGATAATAAACCACTTTCTGATGTAAGTATTAAATATACTATTGGATTTGAAAAACAAGCACCATATATTACAAAAGAACTCATTTTAAAAGATGGAACTCTTCGTGTTGAAGCTGACGGAATGACAGTTCCCGGATTTCTAACTTGCAGGGTTTATCTGACTAATGAAGGTGAACGCTTGAATAACCTGACTCAGATAGCATTCGATCCTGAAAAAATCGTTCCAATTACATCTGTTCCCAAAGACTTTAATGATTTTTGGAACAAAGCTCTGAATGATAACAAATTGATTCCAATGGATCCTGTTGTTACATTAATGCCTGAGTATTGTACCAACAAAGTTAATGTATATCATGTCGGCATTCAGAGCTATCGTGTAAATGAACGGATTTATGGTATCCTTTCAGTTCCTAAAAAAGAAGGCAAGTACCCTGTTATTCTTCAATTACCCGGAGCAGGTGTTCATAAAATTAAACCAGACTTTGCCCCGGTTAATTCTCTCGTAGAAAAGGGGTTTATTACTTTTCAGATAGGAATTCATGGATTACCACTCACTCAGGATGAAAAATTGTATTCAGATTTGTTTGCCGGATCAATGAAAAATTACATGTACTTCAATCTTGAAAACAAAGATGATTATTATTACAAACGTGTCTTTGTCGGCTGTGTACGTGCAATTGATTATTTAGTTAGCCTACCTCAGTATGATGGAAAGAATGTAGTAGTTTGGGGTGGTAGTCAGGGTGGAGGTTTAACTTTGGTTACGGTTGGACTTGATCCCCGCGTGAAAGCTTATGTGTGCTTTTACCCTGCACTCTGTGATCACCTGGGATACACTGTTGGACGTGCAGGTGGATGGCCTCACATGTTTTCTGCTGAACATCCGGAGAATCAAAACGATCCAAAAAAACTGGAAACATCACGTTATTACGATGCGGTCAATTTTGCACAAAACATTAAAGTTGCTGGATTTATTTCATTTGGATACAACGATTTATCATGTCCGATTACTTCTATGTACGCAGCTTATAATGCAATAACAGCTCCAAAAGAATTGCTTATTGTAAAAGAAAATGGACATAAACGTTCACCAATTCAAGATACTGAATCAGAAAAATGGTTGTTCTCTAAATTAAATCTATTGAATCTGAATAAATAAAATTATGAGATTATTCTTAGAAATCATCTTTGCTGTTTTGTTTTCACATCAGGTACATTTGCCAAAGTAAAGCTTCCTGTCGTATTTGTAGAAAATAAGTAGTAGGAAATATATAATGCCTTATTATTCAAAATAAAACTTCATAATCCATTGGCTCCATCACCCTCTCCTACTCCCTCTCTTACTCCCTCTCCATGTGGAGAGGGTTGGGGTGAGGTTGGGTGAGGTTGGAGAGGTCATGCAAAATGAAGAAATAAAACAAGACATTATATTATTCCATTTACTTATGATATTGCAAAGAGAATCCAAAGTTGAAATGTGGGGATAGGATTCTATATGTTAAGTAATAGGAAATAAATAATGTCTTATTATTCTAAATAATACTTCTTTAACCCTCAGCTCTATAACCCTCTCTTACTCCCTCTCTTATCCCTCTCCATGTGGAGAGGGTTGGGATGAGGTTGAGAGAGTGTTGGGGTGTGGTTGGAGAGGTCATATAATAAGAAGAAATAAAACAAGACATTATATTATTCCTACTACTTAATTTGAAATAAAGCAGCTATCATTTAATGAAATTTTATTTTCTAATATCATGCTGATTAATAAATATTAAAAATCAAAAATGAAACAAATGAATACTCTAATGAAATCGTTTATTCTATCAATATTTGGCATATTGCTATCAGTCAACATAGCTTTTTCACAAACCTACGAACATATAATTATGTATGGTCAAAGTTTATCAACCGGACAGCAATCCTGGCCACCTTTATCAACTACAGCCGTTCCAAATAATTATATGATTGGTAATCAAGTGTGGACAAATTACGGAAACACTTCTACAACAACCCTAAATCCATTAATATCAACATTGGCATTAGATGGATATGCAACACAATTAAAAATAATAGGTAGTCAAATGACTTGCGAATGTCCAATTGTGAGTGTGGCTAACCACATTCAACTCAAAACCGGCGGAAAGAAATACATAGCTTCATCGTGCGGTTATGGAGGGAAAAGAATAGAGCAATTGTCGAAAGAGTATTATAATCCGGTAAATTACGGTGATTTTACAAATGCAATAACTTATGCATATAACATCACCAAAAACGTTCATTGTCCGGCATTGTTTTGGATGCAGGGGGAGTATAATTATAACATAACACCAATATGTTTATCAGCGTCAGATGGTTTAACTGGTGGTGCGGCAACTGGTAACAAAGCTCGATATAAATCTCTTTTATTGACCTTGAAAAACAATATGCAAGCCGATATTATGACAAAATATGGTCAGGCTGACAAGCCGGTAATGATTACTTATCAGGTTGGGAAACAGTATTCAGCAGGAAAAACTTTAGAAATAGGAATGGCACAATTAGAACTGTCAAATGAATATAGTGATATCGTTTGTGCCGGGCCAGTTTATAATATGCCCGATAGAGGTGGTCATCTCGATCCAAATGGTTATCGTTGGTATGGTGAAATGTTAGGCAAAGCATTTTACAAAACAAAAATACTTGGTGAGGACTTCAGACCACTACAGCCACTTCAACTATCACGTACAATTGATTCAAAAGTTATAAAAATAAAGTTCCATGTGCCGGTTTTACCGCTGGTATTTGAAACCAATTTAGTCCAGAAATTTAATGATTTTGGATTTCAGGTATTTCTTAATGGAAGCGATAGAAGAGTAACCTTGAGTTCGGTTGTAATCAATGGAGATTGTGTAGAATTGACAAGCACAACAAGTTTAGTTGGTGATGTAGAAGTGGTTTATGCTGGAGTTGGGACTAGTGGTAAGGGAAATTTACGTGATAGTGATCCCTATTCTTCCACTTCTTCATATATTGATTTGGATAAACAAGTAAATAATGTATATGTTTATGAGCACGATGCCTCAGTAACTTCTCTTCGATCACCAGTGTACGAACCGAAGGCGGTTGATGGAACTCCAATTTACGATAAGCCATATCCTTTGTTCAATTTTAGTATGGCGTTTTATTACAAATTAAATGCAGCCGATCAGTTGTACGATGTGCCCAATTTAACAACGAAAGCAACAATGGTGAATGTTAGCAATGTAAGCATAACGCCTGCTACTATGTCGGTGAATGTGGGTCAAAGTATAAGTATAAGTTCCACGATTAGTCCTGTAAATGCAACAAATTCTTCCATATTATGGACTTCCGGAAACCCTTCTGTAGCATACGTTATTAATGGAGTTGTTACTGCTGTTGGTGCCGGAACGGCTGTGATTACAGCCAGGTCAGTTGATCAGGGAAAATCGGCAACCTGCAATGTTACATGTGTTGGAATAACTCAAACCCCCTACCCGACTATATTACCGCATAGTATAACCTCCAATATCGAATTTGAAGGCTTTGACAATGGTGGTGAAGGACTTGCTTATCACGATTTGAATGCAGGTAATTTAGGTGGAGTATACAGAACCGATGTGAATGTAGATATCATTAAATGTACTGATGGTGGTTACAATATAAACAACACTGGTGCAGGCGAGTGGTTGGAATATACCGTCAATGTACCTGCCGCCGGTAACTATTCAATTGCGCTGAGGTATGCGGCTTCTACGGCTTCAAAAGTAAACTTTCAGGTGAGTGGAGTAAGCTTGACGGGTTCAATAAATCTTCCGGCTACATATACAGGAACTATGCTTGTTTATCAAACAGTGAGTACTCCTCTGATTTTGGCTGCTGGTATTCAGAAAATACGATTTTTAATAGAATCAGGTAACTCAAATTACAATTATTTTAAGATAAGCAATGTTATCTCAGCCATACAGTCTCCAACTTCATCCGGAAATGATGTATTGAAAATTTTCCCCAATCCTTCTGTTAACTTTATACAAGCGATATATACAAGCGATAAAGCCGAAACAGTATCTTATGAAATAATTGACAACAGTGGCAAAAGCTATATGAAATCAATTTACCTTTGTCAAACAGGTGAAAATAGACCAAAAATTGATATTTCGACTTTACCTGAAGGCATTTTTTTTTTGAAAATTAATTCTAAAATAAGAACTGTTTCCGCAGTCTTTTGTAAAAGGAATCAGTAAATTTTAGTACAAGACAATTAAGTACAAGGTAATAAATAATGTCTTTTATTTTTATCATTTATTTCTATTTTAACTTGATCTGTTACCCACTTCATGATTGATTGTTTATAAAATAATTTAGAAATATATGCTTTTGTATGAATACCTAAAATTAGATTACTACTAATAAGGTTTAGACTTTTTTGGTTGTCTTTTCTACTTCTATTTTGACAAAATAAAATAAGGTTTACTTTTTTAAAAACCTTATTTTTAATCAATTAAACTTTAGTAGAAACCAATTACCCACAAAACAAAACCCTATTTTCAATCTATTCTAAAAAAAAATTCCATTTTTTATAATTGTTTTAAATAAGTTGATATTCAGCTTATAATATGCCATTTTCGAAAGATTTGCTGTTTATTAATTTCCATTGGGATTCACTTTTGTTCTTGGGAAATAAAGGAATTCCGTCGCCCAACATGACAGGCAGATAATTCAGATTCATTTTATCAACCAGTTTCTTTTCTAAAAGAGAAGCTGTTAAAATTCCTCCACCCAGCAACCAGATATTTTTGCCTTCCGCTTCTTTAATTTTTTGGATTTCGTCTATCGCATTTTCTTTTATGAATCGTACTTCTTTATGAAGTTCCATTGATTTTTGAGAAACGACATATATTTCTTTAGCCTTAAATGGCATTTCGACATCTATGCATGATAATTCGTAATAGGTATTTCCGCCCATGATAACCGTTTCAATTGAATCAAAAAACATATTCTCTCCGCAAAAAAGAAGCTTAACTTTCATTAGTTGAGCTTCTTTTTTTTATATACAATAGCCAGTATTCTGACGTTCAACCCACACAGATAAAAGATCAAATGTAAGGTTAGTTCAAAAAGCATATACCAGAAAAAAGCGTGCCATTTCAACAATGACACGCTTTTTAATTTCATGAGTATTAAAGCAGAGAAATACTAAGAATTTATTTATTTAAATCAAGTTTCATCGTGCCATTTATACTTTTTACAATATAAACTCCATTTGCATTAGAGCTCAAATCGATATTTCCAATTGACTTGATTATTTTACGACCGGTTATATCGTAAACCTGTAAATCCAGTTTACCATTGTTGTGAATAATTTTTCCATCGAATGTTACACCCGGAATGCAGACATTTTGCAAACCATTGACAACTTTAGCTGTCGGTGTGAAAGTAATGGACACATTATTATTTATTAAATATTTTGTTGTGCTGGCAGATCCGGTATTTTTAGGATACACCCTGACCTTAAGTGTTGAACCGGATAATAATGTGATACTTAATGTAGAGAAATTTTTATTTGTTATCAATATTGCACTATTAGTGCCGAACGCTGTTAAACCTTCATCCAGAGTTGTTGAAGTTGCAAAGTCATCGGTCGAATACTTTATCTGGGCATATACACTGGATGTTCCTCCACCTGAAAGATACATTTGAATTTGAGAAACAGTTAAGTCATAACCAGTTGCTGCAGTTATAGCATATTCTACATAAACAGTTGCATCAAATGCTAAAGGCAGTGAGCGCGTTGCTGTTTCAAAGGACCCTTTAACACGCTCTGCATTTTGCACTCCATCAGAACCGAAGCCGGTCCACGAGATTAAACTTAAATTGCTGTTGGTTTGGCAAGTTGCTGTGTAACCGATCCCTGAAGCTGAATTAACAAATGTTGTATCTGCTTTGACCAAATGCCAGTTAACAGTAGTTTGCGCATTTAAAAGACAGGAACTAAAAAAAACGGCCAATAAGGACGTGAAAATTCTCAAAGTAATTTTTTGCATAATGATTAAATTTAAAGGTTGAAATCTATTTCTAAATAATATAAATGCAAATATATAAATGATTCAAAAATCAAACTCATACGATTTGATCTTTATACTCGTAAAAATGATACTAATTAACACAACAATATAATATGGACAAAGGCAGTTTGACAGAGCTCAAGCAGAGTACATAAGGCTGCAATGCACGTCTATTCAATACTATGTAGGATTTCTTTTAATTGGATTTTTTTCATTTACCTTATCCTTTAAGGTCACAAAAAAAACGCTGACTATCCGGAAAACTAAACTTTAATACTCATCATCATTATAAAATAAAACATAATTTGAAATTAAATATACATTTTCGCACATTAATACCGGGATTGATTCTGCTTTTCGTATCTGCAACTTCCCCTGCCGCAACCGGCACTTGGAACAGCAGTGTTACCGGGCGCAGCATTGTTTATACAACAACCGACCCCACTACGCCCGTTAAGGATTTTTCAGGCAATTATCTGACTGTCGTCTACCTCGAAAACCTGGGCTTTAAAAAGATAGGACAAAATACAAATGTCACTGATGTGAGTTGGTTGCTTTCAAAAGGTTATCGAGTGATCGAACTTAATTACGCCAACAATACAAAGGCTGTTACTCCTACTATTAACGCGGACATTATAACGATTAATACAGCTATCAATTCCGGATCATTTTGCGGACTAAGCACTTGCTCTAAATACAGATCATACGTTCTCTTCGAAGGATACAGAATTGCGCGCGATGTATCATACTTCAAAGACGACCCAACAGTTTATAATGTCGCTCCTCAATACACAGTGGGTGATTCCTTGCATATGGATATCATTTATCCGGCAAATGCTTCTGTTGCCGTGCCTGTCGTTTTATCTTTTTCATACAGTAACAGTTATCCCAATTACGATGGTTCAATCATGAAGTTCACGGATATTTACAAAGACCAACGGCTGAATCTTGGAAATACACTGGCAGGTTTTAATGATTCTTTTCTGGAAGGTGCACCGGCCAACGGTATTGCATGGGCGATAGCAGATCATCCTAAATACTGTCCCTGGGGTAATGGCAAGCCTGCTAATGCGACGAATAACAAAGCATATGGATCGTACGAAACGAATCCCGATGCTGCCCAAAAGGTAAAATCAGCTGTCCGTACACTGCGGGTACTTGGTGCCCAACTGGGACTTTCAGGCAAGATAGGTATCTATGGGTTTTCTCGCGGATCCACTGCCGGATCAATGGCTGTAGGCGATCGGACTGTGTCAACGGTTGAAAATGCAGGTTTGTATACCGGTACTTCCGATGATGTACAGGTAGCTGCACTCGGGTCAGGTGTTTTCGATTATACCCTTATCTATAATACTTCAGAAAGTGACATTGGAAACCTCGTTACCAATTGCCCATTAGCTTGGGGACCTCTGTCAGGCAATAATGCGCTTTGGCAATCCCAGGGTTCTGCTTATCTGGCTCAAACTGCTGCATCTGCACCTGTTATTTTCTTCTACAACACCGATGATGCTCTCTATTATCAGGACCAGATACAACATTTCAAGGCTAAGCTTGACTCACTGGGAGTCCCCACCTCCACCGTGATCAATTACGGTACCGGGCATGCTGTTCCCCAAACCGGTGCTTCTCTCACCACAGTCTATAACTTCTTCAATAAGTACCTGACTCCTCCAAGTATAACAACGGGAATCAATGACCCGGTTCAGATAGTTACACCTGATTTAAAACTTGCGTTATCCCCCAACCCGGCCTCCAGTGAAATTCTTATATCATTTACACTTGCTAAACCCGGTAAAGTGGAGATTGAACTGTGCAATCTATTGGGAATAGTGCTATATAAAACAGAAAAGTTGTATGACCATGATGGGTTGCAAAAAGAAACAATACAGTTGAACAAACTAAACCTCTCACAGGGGACTTATTTTGCAGAAGTGTTTAATAACGGAATACTTGAGATTAATAAGTTTATAAAAAAATAAAACTGATTTGAAAAATGTGCACTGTCATCCTTCAGCGTAGTACATCGTGTGACATCAAAAAGCCTTTATAGCAGAATAGTGTTTTGTTATTATTGGCTTTTGTAATTAGTTGAAAATTACCGATTTTGAATACTTTAAACGTTTCAAGCTTTCATACCCTATCAACCCTGATTTTTCTTACATCCCTTTTACATCTCTTTTACATCTCTTTTACATCTGTTTTACCTCATCCCACACTTAACCCATATCAAAGTCGTATATAAGACCTTTCTATAATGATATGGGATATCTACGGGTTTGATGCGACTCAAATGCGGCTCAAATATGGAATGAGGTAAAACAGATGTAAAAGAGATGATGAATAGGTGTAAAACAAATGTAACAAGAAGGAATAAATTTTGTATATCCAAGTGTGGGATAAATATTAACATTGAATAAATGATATTAGTCTTTTAAACAAAACTTTAATAAACAAGTTGTATTATGCTGAAGGGGTACAATTTAAGAAATAATCTCTTTCTCTAAAAAAGATGCAAAACATTTATTCGTTGAGCATCTTTCTTATGTTTCAGTATTTAGTTCAGGTTACCGATACGATTATTCTTATAAGTCAATTATCTTGTAATAACTGTATCCAATTTGTATAGGAAGTCAACAAAGTATAGCTTAATCAGTAACTCACTCATTACATACAATTTATAAAATTCCTCCTTTCCAAATTGATCAACTTTATGTTAAATAACATAAAAACAAATGCGATATAAATTATTAGTTGTACTTTTGTATCGTTGTTTATGCAACCATTAATTACACAACTATCATGAAAGAGATACACAACGATGAAGTATTCAGCATTTTAACCGGCAAGATTTCGTCAGCCATCAACCGCACCTTTCTCAGGGCATTCGCTCTTGAAGGCATTGAAATTACCACAGAGCAATGGTCAGTTCTGGCTTGTTTATGGAAAAAAGACAAAGTGACCCAGCAGGAACTCTGCGATTTGACATCCAAGGATAAACCCAGCATGACAAGACTTATTGACAAGCTTGAACTGGCAAACCTGGTCACCCGGGTATCCGACCATAACGACCGTCGAACAAACCTGATTCATTTAACCGATGCAGGAAATGCACTGGAACAAAAAGCAACTGAAATAGTGCAACTGATAGCCGAACGGACACTTAATGACATCACTGACGAAGAATTGAACATCAGCAGAAAGGTATTAAAAAAGATCATG
>Ga0302271_10003001_pt1 | contig 14654 bp, 9 predicted proteins | sample III_Bog_N1_1_FD_198767 | JGI IMG/M metagenome (GOLD analysis project Ga0302271, IMG submission 198767) | Peat permafrost microbial communities from Stordalen Mire near Abisko, Sweden - III_Bog_N1_1 | ecosystem: Environmental > Terrestrial > Soil > Wetlands > Peat | place: Sweden: Abisko... | reverse complement strand
TCCTGTGATTGCCATGAATGCAGCTGGCACAAAGATCATAATCAATGGTAAACAGATCGACAAAAATAAATTATTTCTTAATATTTATTCTAATCCATTTTTCTCTCCCTCTTTCTCTTTAGGTTTTTCTCAGATGAATCTCGGGAATTATAAGATCGATTTCTCCTTCCTTGGAGCAGTTCCAACAATAACAAACATAAAAACCATCGCTAATGGGTTTGCTATTGAAAATTCTCCAATTTCGCAGACCACGAATATCGTCAATCCTGCTCCAGGTACAATTACGATCAACACTCTAAATATCATAGAAAGCTAAACACTCTTGATATAATTCACGACTTCTGTGGCTCTCCCAGCTGGAAGTCTTATCGTCATCGATGTCGGCAGTGCCATCGCAGTGACTTATAAATTCTAAATTATTAATTACTCCAAATTATCAGCTGATCCAGTTATCTCCGTTTCTGGGTAGTACATCAACATCAAAAGTAAAGATTTTTTACAATAATTTCTCAAAAATAATTATGGCTTCATTTTTCATTTTCTTTTTTTCTTTCCTCTCCCCTTTCCCTGTAGGTTATGGTATTTTCACTGCTGGCTAGTTTACACTCAAGCTCTTCTCTGCGACTCTGCCAACCTAATTCGCCAGCATAATCGCCTACAATCCAACCTTCGACATAATTGCATAAACATCTGGATCTACTTCCATCACAGCTAAAACATTCCTCGTTGCAACTTCAACTTCATCGCTAACGAGTGTGTGCTACAAAAGACAAGAAACATTCGGTGGAAACAATGAAGTCTTGACGTTTAGACTCAAATTAAAAACTGCACTCACCGTTGCAACAGATTAAATCATGATCACCTTCCCGACGGACATCGACATCGACACTATGCTAACGAACAAAGTCAGGCTCAAATGTAATGTCGTTTTGCCGTATTCTGGAGCAAAATATCGCGCCAAGAAATGCCATTTCCAAAAACTCACGAAGACATATCTAGTCATTTAAGATTTCGGATTCGTTACAAGCACCGTGTATGACGTGTCGGTACTTCGACTTGGCATAGTAAACTCCGTGAAATATCTGTGGCCATTCCCGACTTCACCGAAGACATATTATTTCGTTATCGATCGCACAGCAAGGAAATACGTGCAGGATACTTCCACACCAGCGATATCTATGAGTGACTCTATCAAAATGGAAGTCTTTGCTTCGATTGCTACGGGAGTGTCATTTACAAATCGAGATGGATCTGTGAATAGCGCAACGGTCATGAATGTACAATTCTCCGCAGCTGGAGCAGCTACTTTTATGGACATTGAATTCCCATTAGCTCTTGACACAGGTGCATCAGCAGTGAGTTTATTCGATAAAGCATTAGGTTCAAGTTAAACAAATGGTTTGTCTTTCCCGAGTTATGACAAACTAGCTAACTTAGGTACTCTCGTGAAATATCGCCTTTTCTTTGGTATTCCAACTATTATGCATCCATCGAGAATTAGGATTCTCAACGCAGCTAGCAGCTCAATAAATATCATTATCCAGGGATTATTTAACCCATAAGCTGTGAATACTATGACAGCTCTCACGATCAAAACGGGAAATGCGTTAGGTGTGTTTGGGAGCTAGCGTGTGATATCTTATGCTGTGTTTACTTATTCAAGTGCTCCTGTGACAGCTACACTACCAACTCCATCGTTTTCCCCTGCTACTGCATCTTCGTCTGTGACGATAACGATGGCGGGACTTTCATTGCTTGCTGCGTAGTCTATCGATAGTGAATCTAGTCTCAAATTTGAGTATGATCCTAGATAGTTCAAATAAAGTATGAGTGTATCCAGCACAAGCACGGATTTCCTCTCCAAAGGTGTAGTGTTTTTCTCAACTACTTCCTCTGCCAGCACACCATACACTCTAGCTGTCTCCAACATCAAGACACCACCCATTATTGGTAGGAAAGCATAATCATTTTATCATTTTATCTTTTCTAAAAACGTTTTCCAACTTTTTAGGTCTGTTCACCTATTCAAGCTACAAAGTCACTGAAATCCGAAACAGAAAAGTCCGTAAAGTCTTCACTGTAGCAGTCTCTCAAACCTTAACAGCTGGTGGGAGCTTTATCCTCAATTAACTAGTTGTCGCTTCGAGTTACAGAAAACAACGACTTGGTGTGAAATACACATTCACATATGATCTACAAGAAGATTAAGTTATTGGAAATACCATTGTCGTAACTTTCCCTGCAAGCTACTCGATTCCCGCTGGGCTATCATGCAAGATGCTCTATACGAGTACTTCTGTGGCAGTCTAGAACTCATGTGCGAGCGATGTAACGTAGAATGGATATATCATAACACTCAATGAAAATCTCAGCTCAGGTTAGAATTTCAAAATCTAAACAACCGCTGATAATCCGACTACAGCGCTAACTACTGCTGCATTCAAGCTGTTCTTCTACAAGGATTCGACTCTAGCTGAACTGCAGAGCAAGCCAACGATTCCAGGTGTGACAATAGTCGATGAAGCTGAACTGGAGGCGAAACTCTGGCAGCCTCATTCGATCGTTAGGTTCTGCTAAAAAGACGATACTTGCCCATTGAGGTTCTCTGTGAAACTAGCGAACCCTCTAGCAAAGGAAGTCGACACGATTGTCATAACAAATGTGAATTACATTACCTTCATGATTGATCTGCAAGCACCTGTTCTCGAACTTGCCTGCTGGATCGGGGACTATGCTTCGTATTACTGCTATCAAGACACAGCTGCCAACACGATCACGATCTAAGCACCTGTGAATACAGTCATCCCTGCTGCGAGTAATTGCATTTTCTTTTTAAATAGTTTGGAATTTTGCGTTTATTGTGTTTATTCATTATTTTTTTTATTGCAAATATCAAGCAACTTTCCATGTTTACGTTACATCCTGGCGTGATCCTAGACATTAGCCAGGTGCAACAATCGCTAATATGATCCACAACTTCTTCCTAAAACCTTCATTCACTCAATTCACGAGCACACCGCTTATTTTCAAAGACGTCCAAATCAACGAAGTCCACACTCCTGGTGGCACTCAGTAAATCAAGAAAGATTGGCAATTCGTCAACAAAGCATTCAACTGGAATAACTTTGCGTATTTCTGCTCCTACTCAACAACAATCAACCATCATACGATCCTACGAGTTCGCCTGTAGATGCCAAATACGATGGGATTAAACAGTGCAGATATCACGCAACCTAACTGGGGTAGATTCGTAATTTACCTCGAAACCACTAACGAAGTCGGACAGACACTCATACCCTTCAAAATCGACACACGATTCATCAAGGACGGCTAATAAATTGATTGTATTTGCAATAACTGCTCCCTCGCGTTGAGTTTCCTGTGCTACATTCAATACGGAGGAACAGACGTTACAGCACCTGCGTCCATCACAGTCCAACCGCAGCAATACACAAACCCGAATTCCCTGTTTATCTTCACATTCCCTAAGATCAAATTACCTCTTGCGATCAATTAGTAATGACAAATCAAGCAACAAATAATGACTTTTTTTCACAATTTTTCTCTTCCCCTTTTCAACAAAGTTACGTGCGAGTCAGCATGAAAGCAATCCAATTCAACAGTGCAACTAAGTTCGTCGATTAGCTCCTTGAAGCTCTCTCTGATTTTGTCTTCTACACCAACCCTGACAATGTCATAAATGAATCCAAAATAGCGCTCGGATATCCAGTTACGCATTTTGTCGGTGCTCCCATCAGCGTCACTTGGAACTACGATATTATTCAAGGTCAACGGAAGAGTACTCGAGATAGAACAATCATGACCATCACATCAGCGGCTAATGAAATGATCATTGAGCATCCAATTAACCCCAGCGGTGTCCTCTACACTACATCCAACAGAGGAAATGGTAAGAAAAAATAGCTAGCAGTTTTACAGCTTTTGTTTGTATCCTAAAAAATACAATATTTCTAATAATTTTTTGTGTCATTTCTGCTAGTCTGGATCTATCCACTTGTGAAATGGATCGAGATCGAATTCACAGTCACTCTTGGAACTGGTGCTAAGTCTGTCACAACATACGATTTCAAGAACATGCAGTACTAAATCACAGCAGGTGTGGATTTCGAGCTCTACACATACTCTGGCGGAGAACAGCGAGACATCCAGCCATACAACAACATCCCGTTCAAGCTGCCTCACTTGCTTTTCTTCAAGAAATTCCAATACACAGTCAGATACATCTCGCAGCCTAACACAATTACAGTAAAACTTTTATATTTTAGACTATTTTTAGTATTAATTTCATAACTTTCTTCTTCCCCTTCATTTTTTAAAAGTTCACATTCCAACCCTACAATAAGATCCCTATCGGTGGATACATCTCAGTGTATTGGGGATCCCTTTCAGCTGCTCTCGATGCTGATTGGGTGTTTTCCAATAACTACTGCAGAATCGTCTCTGGACTGCAAGATGCACAGTGCATAATCATCTCGACAGATCTTCGAATCATGATCTACGATTTTTCCAAGCAATACGATCCCGTCAGCGATGGAGTCATCAAATTCTACGTGAAAGTGTCCAATAGCAATAACCCAGGAACTCGTTCGGATTTCTCCGTCACAACTTTCTGGGATCAGACGGGATTTGACAACAGGCTTTAAGCAACTGGTTCGGATCCTACTCTACGACACATGATCGATTAAGATCTCTAATACATTGATTTCACTGTTATCTTCATTGATCTGCTGAAGCTAACTCTTCTAGAGAGATATCAAGAGGACATACCCGTTTGCGGTGGAAGGAGAGGACCTATCGTACTGAAATTCCAGTTCAGAAAAGATTACTATTATCCGTTTGACTACGTCGAAGTGAATTTCTACCAATCCATTGGCTAGCTCTCAGCAAACGAGGAGCTCATATGCTATTTCGCGGATACTACAAACACAGCGTTGGTCTTCGTTAAGACATTCCGATGTGATCTCCTAGCTAATGGAATAATCTAGATCTATGCACCTGAAGAAACTACGCTGTATGCTTCCAAGGCATATCTCGTTTACATCACTGTCAGAACCCTATCCTGTAAGATAAAAACTAAAGAAAATGATATTGAATTATTTAGTAAAGTAAAGGAAAATATATTTTAACAATACTTTAAACTTTTCAAAACAATAGCTTCAAACTGGGGGCTTGGAGTTATTGGACCCTCAATGATCAGGTGGACAAGGATCTCGACGTCAAAAGAAGGCGCTGGACCTGATTTCTACTAAGAAGGTAATTAATTAGTTTTTCTCCATTTAATATCTAAAATATCGTTTCATTTTGAATATTTCTCTCTCAGTGGCATGGATTGAAGCTAAGATACCACCTTGCCCTTTCGACGCTAATAACTTCAGAATCCACTCTTTCTCACATGAATACAATACTCTCTCCTACTCGAACGCTATTTAAGCCAACGCGAATCTCGAGAAATACTTCTACACATATATCAACATCACATTAGCTACGATCAACAATGTAATTCGCACTGGTGGGCTCTACGATCAATTTAGAACTCGATTTGTCTTTGAATTCACCACTCATAACGGCGCTTTCCCTGTGTGGGATGAAGACGTGACTGGCCATAAATTCACAACAGCACAATAAGCTTCCTGTGGTTAGCTCTACAACATCCCTGGAAACATCCTGAATGCCGATTAACAACCGTAAGAAACTGAGATAATTCTCTTTTTGAAGGGAAAACAAAAAAATGGATGATTTGATTTATTTTTGTTTTGGTTCCTCTCTCCTTTCGATAGTTTCTTGAATTGCACAATTATCCCAGCAGCTGGACAGATGCCTGAAACACCAAGTTATATCATCATGGAAGGACACGAAGCGATTGCTACTGGAAGCATCTTCAATTTGAATCTTGGGCATATAAAAAATCCCAATTTAATCGCAGACGGAACAGTCTACACGCAAATTGGCTACAAAAAATATGATGACACTAAGCGATATCAAGCACCAGGGCATATGAATATCCATGTCTAATAGCTTCAAGCTGATGGGTAGTTTTATGGTAACAACAAAAAACAAACAAAATTTAAAAAAATTTGTGTGAAAATCTAATTTTAATTTTTGTTGTTGTTGAAGATATCAATCAGCAATGGCGATACTACCTTGTACCATAATTCATCGATGCTGTAGCCCCAATCTACTACGATACAACAACATGGAGTGTCACTTATTACTATCGAGGTGTCAATTCGGTTATGAGAAATGTCACAACGAACATCTATCCCCTAGGGTAGGTACTCACTCGTTATCGCAGTGCAATCGTACACTAATACAGTTATCCTTATTAACTCGTTCACTACGGGAAATGCAAATAGCACAATTACTACATTCAATCCTGCTAAGACACAATTTTCTGCGCTATCCCACACGGACCTGTAGCATGCATCTACCAACCCTGGTCAGGCTGGGTTGTTATATCGAATAACCTCAACACATATACGTCACCTTTCATGGACATTTCTGGCTTTATGGCACCTGCTATTAACAGATTTTTCAACAGAGAACTTGAAGGATATGCTTAAAGAAGATAACCACCGTTTACATATCTCTACAGTAATGCTAAATCCTTATTCCGTGGGTGGATCTACGATTAACACAGGACAGTTGGCCGCAGAAACGACGAAAACATCTCACCTTATCCGAATGGCTGTGGTTTAGTCATGGAAACAACGCATCACGATAACCCACAGAATCGCGATGTGCTCTACAAAGTTGGATTGTATCTCGCTACGAAAACCAAATGGATGCAGACAATAAGACTCCTTGCACCAATCGCTTTCTAAGACTTCCAGCAATGCAGAGTCCGTAAAGGTGTAGTCTTAGTGGATTTCACGGATATTACGAACGCAATCAAATGTGAAATCACCAAACAAGCTACGAATTGGCTGATCGAAATCACGAATTTCTATCTCAACGAGAATGCCAGCGGAAATGATGGTCTGATTATCTTAGAGTTCCTAGTCACTAACCCTTATGATTCCGGCTGGACAAAAGACTGGACATGCAGGACATTCACGTAGAATAACTAATTGATGATCCACGATTATGTCACCAATGCAAATGGCAAAACATGGGTGGGCAAATACATCCCATATCCGAATCTCTTCAGAGTCTACAGAAACACAGTGAGCTTCCAAGACAGACGTGCGAGCATCAATCAGTATGCTGAGCTGAACATGCGTATTATCCCGAATAGCGATCACCCATAGACAGACAGCACACAGTATACTCAAATCGCAATATGGATGCCACTCAGTAAGAAAAACACAAAAACAAAGTTAAAAACACATATATTTATCTTTTTTTCTTCAAAGCGTATGATATCCCCAACGGTGGTGACAATGTCTGCTTTGTGGATCACTTATACCACACAGACATCGACGGACAGTACTGCTAGATCACCTCTGACAGAAAAATCTTCGTCGACACTAACAAATACTAAGGTCTCCCTGATAAATGCGGTCTTGTTTCATACACAACAACCGGATCAATTAACAGCAACAACGGAGTTAAAATGCCTTCCAAAGCTGGTGATGACTAGTTCCAAGTGTTCATCACTTCGCAGGATCAAAGTGGAAACGTCAAACAAGAGTACTCCGATCTCGGAGCGAGCACCCAACCTGCAGATTTAAGTAGCACAGCTTACCCAGCTGGTAATTCCTTTTTATTCTCCACAAACGTTCAAATGAGTTTAGTCGAAGCGAGAATCATTCTTTAGTTCTACTCCCCTCGAGCTCTACCAGCTGGATACGACACATCAGTAGGTATCTCAGATGTCAGCTAAAAAAACCCTATCGGCTACATCGACATTGCCTTCAACACGAAAGATGATATCTCTTGGTATGGTAGAGACGGATGGATGCTTTCCTTAGTCTCCGCTTCTAACACCAATCCATTTACCTGCAAATCCTTCGGTGGAGGACTGATCCCCAAAACGGGAGAAAAGCTTAAATGCTAAATTATCCCTTCAGTTCTAAATCACCCACTTTACCCTGTAAAAGTCAGAATATCAAACTTCCAAGCTGTTTCTGTCAACGCGTACATCGAAATTCATTTACTCAATATCCCAGCACCTGATTATCATGATTATCCGAATGCCGCCTGGCTGTATGTGGAGGCATTCTAAATTAAGGGTGATGGCACGACCAACTACATCATCAATAGAAGCGATGGTGATTTGCAAGATGTAACATTACTCACCAATTGGGATACCTGGACATCGAATCGTGTGAGTGTATCCCCGAATTAAGTTGGAGCTTACTCCGAATGGACGTTCACATTCGATCAGCTCTTAGACGCGTCTGGTGTTTTCTAAGGATGTTTCATAGCAGGTGTGCCTTAACTAACTTTCAATGTTGGAACAATTTTCTAAATGAAGATCCCTAACACCAAATTCATTCTCGTCGACGATGGCACCATGCAAGCCACTCTCGGCGGTGTCTCGATGAAAACGTGGATGTACGAGGATACCAATCAAATATTCTTCTAAGTCATGCAGACCATGCAATGTGGATATTTCAATGCCTTGGCGGGTGTGTACGTCATGAATGTGTTTAAAATCACGCGGCTCAGAAATGCAGCGTTTAAATTTCCATCGCCATATTCGATTCTCATCGACACATACGACACTGGTCTCTAAGTTATTAGGTCTTATGTATTCCTGCCTATTAGTAACCCTGATGCTGGATCGTTCGTCTCCACAAGCTTGAAGCTGTCGAAGAACTACGCTGACGAGAGATATGTCACATACACTTATGAGTTCACTCCTTCTTATTAAGTCCCCACTGGATCTTCGATTAAAATCTACTTACCATAGCGAGGTGCAGTGTTCTCATTCCCCAACTTCGGTAATGCCTACCCACAAGAGTTATGCTAAGTATCGAATTCAACAGCTCTAAGTGCTTCAGTGTGCGCTTCGACGTTCTCCTCAGCTGGATTTACATTATCAGTTCTGGCTGATATTGCAGAATAAACGACGCTGAAGGTCACCATTGTCGGCACGAGAAACCATCCTACATATTCGTAGATCACATTGCCAACTGATTTTGCAATCAAGATCTTCCATCCGACTGGGTATGAAATCAACTCTGGATATTTCCCGACTGTGACATATCTCACACCGAGGAGTGTATCGTACATTTATCTCTAAATGAAGGGTACTTCGTTCTTCTAGAATATCATAGCGGACTACACATTCACGATTCAATCCACGACATATCTCCCATTAGGCGGATTTATCTACATTCTCTTCCCAACAAATTACTTAGAAAAAGCGATTACCTTGACATTGCCAACTCCATAGCAAGTAACAGGTTCCTGGACAACAAATGAACTCATTTTCTCAGGCTCTTGGACAGCTGGACCGATGTATTACACATACAAAATGACTCCACAATTTGCTTGGCCAGCAAAATCCTCCTTGAAATTCGTATTTAATTCATTCCCGAACCCAATCACAACGATCAACACAAGTGTATTCTAAGCCTACACAATGTACGACAGCAAGCAAGTGGATATCACTGATCCTACTGATCTCTCGTTGTACTTCACATACTACCAACAACCTGATGCGATGGATGTTAGTTTCTCCTTCGCACCCAAGAATGAAGGAATTCTTTCATCTTACTCCTTGACATTCACATCGAAAACAGACGTAGACGCAGGATCCTTCATCTATCTGACTTTTGACAGTTCAATCTACCCATCGAATCTCTCAACTTCAACCAAAAGCGTAAAAGACAAAAATATTTAAAATTTTGTAGCAAAAACCAATTGTTAAAATATCTTGTGATTTTTTTCTTTCAGATTTCTTGTCTGATCGATGGAGTTGCTGCAACATGTTCTGCTACAGACAGCGTATTAACAGTGAAAATCGATAACGCAGTCACAGCAAATACACCATTTAATCTTGTCATAAACGATGTCATGAATCCAACTTAAGGATCTACTTTAATTGTTGGATAGATCACAAACGGAACGAAGATCAAATCTTATAATTCCAACATTGGACCAGTTGTCACCAAAAGCACTCCCAATGATCTTCTCATGACTGGACTCACAACAACATCCACAGCACTTGGATCTAAGGCATCTTTCTCGATTTGTGTGACAACATCAAAGCCTGTGTCGATTACATCAGCTATCTACATATACTTCCCATCGCAATTCCCATTCAAAGGTAAGAATAATTGGGATTTAAAAAACAATTTTTTCCTTGGTTTTGATTATAATATGATCTCTAATTTACATTTTTTTCTTTGCTAGGAACATATCCTTGTTCGATCACGAGCTAGCACTCCAATACCGAGCTGCCTTATGCTAAGACCAGCATATCGCCGAAATGTGACACCTAAAACAGTTAGAAGAGAATGGAAATTACAGGATAAACTGCAGCTAAGACATCCACGAATTCAGCAAATTTATGCTATCAAATCGATGGTGTGGAGAACCCATCACTAGCAGGAGAAACAGATAATTTTTAAGTGCAGATATTCGACACTGTTAATCAAGTAACAAAATTACAAATGATGTGTTTCTCATCGAATTATCTCCTATTTCACAATTTACTAACCTTTTTTTCCTCTTTTGTACCTTCTTACTAGTAAATTCTCTTCGAAACATCTGGTTTGACCTCTTCCAAGACAACTCTGTCCTTCAAGCGAGACGGATACTAAATCCTCGTGAGTTCGATTCCTGATCTTCCCTAGGGCGTTACAACGAATGATATCGAAATCTAACTAGAAATCGCTGTCAGCTACAAAATCACAGCAATCCCCTATCTTAAGAACTTCGAATTCATCCCTCCTATCATCGTCTTCGATCCAACAAAAGGCAAATTGCAGACATTCAAACTCAAGCCATTAAACATCGCAGAAGTAGGAGCTAAGCAAATCCTCTGGACAAAGAGTGAAGGAGGTAATAATTCAAAGCCAAATAAATAATATCTGCATTCACATTTTCTAATAATACTTTTACAGATTGATAATCCTTTTTTATTTTGCCAAACAAAATAACCAGAATCCAATAAGAAATTCTCTGAGATCCCTGATACATATTTCAATTTCGTTTCTGCACCCAATGCGAATTCTCTCAAAGCTGTCCTCTAAACCCGTGTGTCGCGAACTGCTTTGAAGTCCACATCACTACCTATTGAAATTCGCTTAAATCAACCTGCAAGCAATGTCTTGACAATCAATTACTTCACTAAGAACCATTTGTAGGATTCAAAGATCTCCTTCAGCCCAACATAGCTCGTATTCAAACCTGGTGAAGTCTCCAAATCATTTAGATATTCTACGAAAACTGGAGCTGTTTCAGGATAAATCTTGTTTGAACTTGACTCAGTGTATACATAGATCTACGTGATGCCTTACAATTCGTTGAGTTTCGAGATCTTAGACGTCGACACCATAGCTCCAAAGGTTATTAACTACTACATTGAGAGCTTAGATCGAACATACTTGTATCTACGTATTTCCAGCAATGAAAGTGTAGTTATCTATTCCATGATGACATTGCTCGGTACAGAAGTCCCAACTGTTTAAGAACTCAAGACAACTACACTCCGAAAATCTAACGGAAGAATCACAAATGTTCTTGAGATTTACGCCAGCAACTCTAGTTTCGTTGCACCATTCACGAAGGACTACATCTACTATGACACATATCTAAACTACGACACTCTAACAGAACAAACCGATTATTTACTTTATTTCTTCGCTGAAGATCTCTCCGGTAACGCTAGTCCAGTGTATAACTTCACTTTCTCGACACTCGCTAAGCATATCCCAGTGCACTTCACGCTACGTGTCAACGAGACCATCGCTGATGCTACGATTTTCTCCGCTTTTGGGCTAATAACTACATTCACTTCATCGAGATTCTCATTTGTCAGCAAACCAAGTAAATACACGATACCGGAGAATATCGAGACTCAAGTCTAGACGATTATTGACACCGTTTCCATGGACTACGATTTCATTCTGCTACCGAATAAGACTTCCAATGAAAAACGACCGATTTAGACAGTCTCCTTGCTGTAGGATTCTTTTGATTTGCTTCAAAGTGAGTTAAGTACAGGGTTCAAATTCAACGTGCTCGATCCAAAATTCAACATTAACGAGCATGCGTACGAGATGTACGTGATCCCTTAGGAAATCAAAAACAAACCGGTTTTGGTCACTGTTGATGAAGAGTCTGCGAGCTTCTTATTGAGTTTGAAATACTCAGGGGTAGGATATGGCATAGTATAGCTTGCAACAGCGCCTTCTCCGACATCAGCATAAATCAGAAATGGACTTAATTCATCGAATTACCTTCTTGACTCAGCATCATTCTCGAAAAACACTTTCACATTCAATACAATTTCATCAGAAGATAAACAGAACGTCACTAAGACATTCAAGTTCTCTGGCCTGCTCGATAACTCTTAATACATTGCATATTTCACAGGTGAGAATAACTAACTAGTGAATCCAGATTTATTGCCAACAAGTAAGATCGTCTCGATGAAATTCACAACCACAAGGGAAGCAATTACTATTCCAGATTGGTTCAAAGGAGCAGTCATTTCATCAGGATAGAGACTATCAATATCCATAGTGATTTATTGGCTTTTACTCATAGCAGCTGTTATATGAGGAAACAAGCTCAAAATATGTGTGAGTGAGTTTAACATGTTTTCACACAGAAAAAAGTAAATTTATTTGAAAAACAGATTAATATTTTTTTTATCTTAAGATTTGTCTTTAAAAAACAATATTATTTTCCCAATAATTGGAAAACCAGAATTAAAAAATAAAGAAAAAAGAATTTCTGGATTTAATAATAATCGCGCCTTTTTTGGCTATTTAAAGTATCCCAGTTTTGTTAAATTAAATGGAGGATGGATGGGGGGGGGGAGGAGAGGAATTTCAGAGGTTAAATAATTCCATTACAATTTAAATAATTTGAAAAATAAATTAGATATTTTATTTCATTTTAAAGATTCTCCCCCTTCTTCTTCTTATTCCCTTCCCCGAAAACACATTTAATTCCTCCCCGCTTTTTTTTCTAAAAATTAATAAAAAAATAATAAAAATCAATATTCAAAATAAAGCAAAGAAGAACAGAATCTTCTTATTTTGAAATCTAGCCCTTTGGCTGCCATATGCTGGTGCAGATCGAAGCGAGGATACTTATTGTTTAGTATTTCGTTTGTTTTTGAGAGCGCGCCTGATAAAGCAATGTTACCCATTGCAGCTATCTTGTACTATTCCCTGAAGCATGCCGCCCGTTTGATAGTTTTTGGGTGGTTAACTATTTCTGGTTGCTTTTGCTCCAGAGATAGCTTAATCAAGCATCTTTCTTAGTTTTTTATAGGGCCTAACAACTCCTTCATCAGGCACATATCCATCATATGGCCATTAGTTTTTTAGTGTCAAGTCCCGATGTCTCTTGTCCCTCTCTCCCCATCTTAGTCTATGTCCTTCGTCTGAACTATCCTTCTTCCTATGATCTAGCTAATCTATGAAGAAGGAATCTTAGTAATCAACTGAAAAAAACCTATTATTTTCTCAAGCGAATTCGGACATTAATAATAATGCATAATAACTTCTCGCAATCAAAATAGAAGAAAAAGAAGAAAGAAGAAAGATGAAAAAGAAGAAAGAAGAAAGAAGAAAAAGAAGAAAGAAGACATGAAAAGAATCAAAGGAACAAAAAAATTCAAATAAGACAAGAATAAGATTCAAAATACATGAAAAAAATAAATTAATTTGTAAATTAATTCATTTTTACATGTAGTATTTACTTAAAAAAATTTAAAAAAAACTATTCTGAAATTTCAATAAATCATATAAATGTTTATTCGTTCTCATTAACTTTCATTTGGTTTTTTTTTTTCAGTTTTTTTGAAAAAAATTTTTTAAAAAAAAACATCTAAAATCAATTTTCTTTAACCGTTTTTTTAGAAAAATATGTTGTTGAGTGAGATCCCTTATTTTTCTTTAATTATTTTATTCATAAAAAGGTACTTTAATAATGTTTTTTCCGTTATTTGTGTTCATTTTTGATGAGAAGGGATTCTTTAGGAAAATTTCAAAATTGTTTAATTACAAAAATATTCCCAAAAAATATCTGACAAAAAATGAGGGAATTATTAATTAATATTCTTGTTTTTTTCACACTTTTTTAAATAGAATCCCCCTAATGATTCATAAATTATTGAGATCATAAGGAATTAATTGAAAAAAACTAAATATCTCTCTAATCCAAGGAAATCATTTAAAACTTCAAAATCTTATGTTATTATTAGCTAAATAAAAAGAAAAAATGACCAACACCACCCACTCTCTAATAGGAAAAATAAATAAAAAAAGCAACCGCAAAATTTTTATTTTTCTCTTCTTCTCTCATTCCTTACAATGGCAAGTTGAATTGTAGATAATAAGTAAAAAAGAGCTTTTTTCCTTCAAAATAAAGAAGTAGATTTTACTGGCTGATGATAAAAGAACATTCAATTAGTAAGTAGATCTTTATTTCGTGATATTATCAACATATGTAATTGAATTTCTAGATGTAAAGGAGTTGGGGGGGGGGGGGGGGGGGGTTGTTAT
>Ga0302271_10002999_pt1 | contig 14659 bp, 8 predicted proteins | sample III_Bog_N1_1_FD_198767 | JGI IMG/M metagenome (GOLD analysis project Ga0302271, IMG submission 198767) | Peat permafrost microbial communities from Stordalen Mire near Abisko, Sweden - III_Bog_N1_1 | ecosystem: Environmental > Terrestrial > Soil > Wetlands > Peat | place: Sweden: Abisko... | reverse complement strand
TGGAATAGAGTTATCAGCAAGGAAACACAATAACACCTTGCATAAGACTACAGCATCGATAGCAAAGACACCAATCATCATATCCACAATCGAGAATGATAATGATAAGAATAACGCTAGTACAGGCACTGCGAATAAACTCAACTCGAATAGGAATTTGCTAATAAGTGACAGTTGTAGTGCTGCTGCTTCATTGAGTGCAATGAAGATAAAAGCACCTTTGAATACTGATCTAGTAGCCAATTCTAGCGCTCATAAGCTGTAGACTCTAAACAACAATAGAACTAGTAATTGTTAGATGAATAATGAAGAGCAGATTAATAATAAACTAAAGGGTTTATTAGGATATTCAACCAAGAATGATGATACCATGATGGGTAACTGTAATTCTAACTGCACTATCAACAATAACAGCAATATCGTGAAGAACGATAGTAATAAGCAGCTGCAGATTATTCAAGCCAACCATAGCAATAGAGTTTCATAATTGTAAGAATAATCAAAACTTCCATAAAGCAGCTAGTCTAGCAATAATGGGATTAGTGATTCAACATCCAAGGCTTAACGATCTGTAGCCTAATCTGAGTTAGTTCATCGTCTATTTGCGATGTCCTCACCAAGAACGAATAAACCAACAGCTGCTACAACAAATACTACTACAATCAACAGCTTAGCTTCAAATCAAGCTAATTCAAGCGGAAATGCTGAATAATTGCCTTATAATAGTAACAACAACAAAGAACTCCTTTTTGTACTCAGCAAGAAGACGAAAACAAATGCAGGTTTTTCTAATGGATAGTCCATACCCTCCATCTGTTAAGTCTAGTCAAACTTAAACAACAACAACAACAGCAAATATGCTTACCTCCGTCATAATGATAACAATAATACGTTCCAGAACAACACCTCAATGAACGATTAGATTATTCTATCTTCGAGCATAGTCGAACCATCTTGCTTTTCATTGTTCGGATGTTTAGAAGCCTAATCGAGTAAGCAGCAGCAGCAGAATCCGTTGTAAAAGGATATTGTAACGATAGATTAGTTCTCCCTCAAGAGACCAAATAACTAATTCAGCAGTCACAATGATTCACAGAATCAACTTTAGCAGCAACAGCAATCGCATTATCTATCGGCTAAGCAATCGATACATACTCTTGGACAGCCTATCAATCCTTTGAGCAATCACAACAACAATAACATGAGTAATAATCTAATTCCTTCAAGTCGTTCTAATTCCTTAGTTTCTTTCTCAACATCGAGATCTTCCCATGAGTAGCAATAGTTCCATCAATCACAGCAATAATAGCCTTAATCTGTAATTCCAACGAAACTCATTTCATTGAAACCTAATACTCAAAGTACTAGTAAAATAAATCATAGTATATCAACTTATGCTAGTCAATAAATCAGCAAATTCGATAGCAACACCAATAGCAATGAGGGTAATGCAATTACTAGTAGTATCAGGCCTATAATTGCGAATAGCTACTAACTAGAACATACCTTCACTAATAACATGCACTCTTATCTCAGCAATAACAACAACAGCAATAACTCTGATATCACCCCTAATTAACAAACCACCTATGGTTTCAACAACAACAGCAGCAGCAGAAACATCTCCCGTGCTGCATCCAAGACACGTACTCCAAATAGCTTATTTGAAAGCAATCATATCAATAACAATAATACAAGTAATTAAAATTCTAACTTCTAGTCGCTGCTTAGCAGTGCAAATAACTCTAAGGGTTTCGGTTAACTACTCGATTAGTAGTAACTGGTCTTGAACTCATTAATCTAACAGTAGAAGTAACTCCAAGAATCTTTAACTGCTAACAACAACCTTACCAACTCTGGCATTAATCATCCCAATGGTTTGTCTGCCAGCAAGAGAGGTTCAAGTAGGATGCGGATATTTGACAACCCATAGATGCCACAGTCTAGAAGTTCATCAAATAATAATAATTCGATATCTGCATCGACACATGGTTCGCTGTTGTTCGTCAAGCCAGCGAATATACCTGCATACACCAACTACGCCAGAATTGCGCTGTGAAACATATGATTATTGTATTTTTCAATACAACAAAAAGGAAGGATAATATTGTAAATAGTTAAATGGCATTTACACTTAAAGTGATGTAGTCTTAATAGATGTTTCTATGAAGTTAGAAATCGTTAGAATAATTGCTCCCTCCATTGGTTGTCGGGAAGAGAGTGTGTATATGTAATTGTTCATCGTAATTGTGCATGTAGCGTAGTTTTTTCATCGTCTACTTTATAATTTTTATAAATATGGTATTTACATTATTACTATTAATAGAGAAGGTGGGTTTAGCTATGAGATAAGGTGTGATAGTTTATCTTTTATTAGAATTAATCATTCCTTAAAAGATAAAACCAACTGGATAGTCAGTCATAGATACACTGAAGACTTGAAACAATTTGGTTTAAACCTATAAGAGAGGGAGAGTGACAAACTGTTAATTAATATATATTTATTATAATCCAATAGACACTCTCTCTCTCTCTTTCTTTGTCTCCTTCTATTCCTGCTTAGTTCTTTTGATGAATTGGAACATACTGAATCCCCCAGTAATTGATAAGATTAATTGATCTAATAATTCTGCCAATTTCTAAATCTAGATCTGACAACCAACAAACACACAATCTTCCTCATTGGCCGAGTAAAGAATTATATTTCACAGTAGAACTAACTCTCCATGTCCATGAGGAGGAGAAGCCATATGGAAGACAGAGAAGGATACCAATCATTGCATCACTATGAATAGGGAGATAAAATCAGAATCGATATTAAGTAATAAAATATGTTAGAGTTACATTATCGCACAGCTTTATCATGGTTATTTTGAGGATACTTCACACCAAATTTACATTCAACATTGCTTATTTCATACAGAGCATCCTTAACAGACGAAGCACTCGATCTCTTTAAGCCACTCAATTAGATTTTCCTCCACGATGTCACTATCATTTTCAGGTTAGACAAAGGAAAAAAAAACAACATGCACAATCAAATCAAGAGAGATTCACAATCATAAATCCCACAAATATAATATATTAACCTATTGAACCATCTTCATTAATGCCAAAGCACAACAAAAGCTTTCTTCTTCTTATCGTTGCTACTTATTTAGAGATAGATTGAGCTCATACGAAGCCCTCGACGTTGAATCTGCACTATTTGGAGCGAATAGCTACAAGCATATTACCTCCATGACATTCTTGGCGCAGAAAGACACCATCAACTCATTCTTCAGTTTCACTGCACTTCCTTCGACTTTCCCTGCATTGACATCTCTCAACATAGCTGTGGTGTATGCGATTCCTCATTCCATTCTTAATTCTTCCCTTTTGTTAGCAAGGGGCTGTCATCATTTATCTTTGTGTTTCTGATTAGTATGTGTTTTGATTGAAAATCATAGGTAGAATAATGTCTCAGGTGTTGTTGAGAAAATGCTAACGGGCATAACTAAACTTTAACAATTAACTGAACTTCGTCTCAATCTCAGGTAATCTAAGATTGTCTTCTTCTTGTTGTTCTTTATTTGCAACATCAACTTAACTGTACCTTGTTGCTTTGAGGCAGCTTTACAAATATAGGCTAGACAGAAATCATTTCTTTAAGTTAATGCATCCCTTAGATGTCAAGGGAACTCACCAAATTTGAGCTCATAGCAATGTAACAATTCTTGATTTATTTCAGCATATTCATAGTTATTTCTTTGTGTACGTATGTGTCTGGTGTTCCTCACAATCATTTACAAACTCTATTCAATCTCTTTGTTTCCTTAGAGGTATTAAAGATCCTTGTCCTGAAGGTTGGCCAGCTTTCTTTTCTTCTCTTTGCTCTCTCGGTTCTCTTCGCTCCTTGGTCCTCAGACTAGAGTAAATTCCATTTTGTGACTAGGAGATAATGAATTTGTTGGTCAAATTGAATTTTCTGATGCCTATTCACCAACACGTGTTATTATTTGGTCTCTATAGAAACAGTAAACTTAAGGAATTAGACACTCTTACACTAGCTGAGAAGACTATTCCTTCTCTTCCTCACCTTGAATCTCTTGCTCTGATGTTTGAGTATTTTCCAAAGATATGAGATATTTAGAATACATAAGAAATATTAGTTATGCAGCATAGAAACGCACACACATATGTTGAACCATCACGGATTGTGCCTTGAATACATCATTGATTTTAATTAGAAACAACGAGATCAGCAACCAAGATTATTTCACCATTTTGACTGCATTTCAACACCTCCAATCGATCATCTCTTTGCAGTTTTTCATTGAGTAACCAATAAATAGATATGCCTAAATAAGATAGAAGGCTGCTTTCTCTTTTGTATGAATTTATTGTTTCTAACTTTTTGGAACTTCTTGGAAGGTTTCGAGATCCACAAATAGCTGATGTTCTGAGATTAGGAAGAGGGGTAATTGTATCACCTTTTCAGATATCCACCAATCTAATAGTCTTGTAGTTTATTTGATTTTTTCCCCATATTTATTCTGATTTTTTCCGTTATGTATTGGATATTTATACGAAGCCATAACTTTGTGGATGAGGAAACAGAGGAAGAGATATAAAAGACAATAAATACCGTAGACAAGCTGCATGAGCAACTTGGAATTGAAAATTAAGCTCAGATTCTCTCGAATATCATGTACAACAGGGAAATTAGAGATATGCTTATATTCTAACCGAGCTATCAACACTGGGATATTCTACTCTGATGGCAGTTAAGAACAAGAAGGAGTAGTAAGTAGCATATTCAAAATTGCATTAATGATTAATTTTTGATAAGTTATTTCAATGTGTTTCTCTGTAAAATAAATTATCTTTCCCTTGTAAGCGAATTGAAAGAAAACTTTTTTGAGATTTACTTGTGAGATCGAATGTTGAAAATAATGAGGAGAATACAACATGAAACAAGAGTAGATTATTCTCTAAAATGGTGAGTGTACTCAATGTTATAATTTTGGTAGGTACATAAAGTCACATATTTCAAAAGATTTTTTTGATTTTTGTTAGCTTTTCAAAAAAACTACCAAATTAATGTTGTGTGTTGTAAGAGAGATAAGATATAAGAATTTGAATATCTCCTGTCTATTTATTTTGGATTCCTTGTGTGGTTGATATGGATACTACATACCAACAAGCAGAATCCTTGATTTCCCACAGAAATATACTTGATATCTTTGCGACCACAACAACAAAAAAGACCAAAACCTTCGCAAAGAGTATTTAAGTTACTAGACATACAAAAACATAAAATAGGAAAGTAGAAAAGAAAATCACAGATTAAGGGAAAACTAAGAATCTAAAACTAATTCTAACAAAATACTCCTGATAACCTCCAAAATGAGAGAAGGATCAAAAACAGAGTTCAGTCTCTTTATTGGAAATGTATCGCACAACGTCGACTCGAAAAAACTTGAGAAAGAGTTTGCACGCTACGGCTAATGTTCTGTTGATTTACGGGTATGAGACAAATAAGGTTTGAAAAAAGTAGCTTGTTAGATTGTTATTATAAAACAGCAAAGATTGAAAAAATGATGCTTGAATGTTGCGTTACTTTGATTATTTACACACTGGATAAACCATTTGCGTTCACTTAAGTATATTTTGCTATTGGATTCTTAGAATAAATTTGCATTTGTGTCGTTCTCGGATGTGCGAGATGCTGAAGATGCCAAGAATGAAATGAACCGGAAGAGTCTTGGAGGTATTTACCATTTACAATTCAGTTTTGTAATGAATAAATGGATAGGATAATACATACACATGTGACAGAAATTTAAAAAGAATAATATGCTAATTATTGTTAACTAAAGGTCTTGAGATCACTGTGGAATGGTCGAAGAGATCAGGTCGATTCGATGAAAATGAAGAAAGAAAAATGAATAAGCCTTCAAGGTGTCTAGACATTGCATGCATATCAATTATTTATTCACAAATATATTAGAGACGCAATAAGCAGATGAATTACCCACATTTATTTGATTTAGTAGGTCAAGTCGTAAGAGGAGTGACTCCAGAAGGAAAGATTCAACTCGTCGTAGAAGATATTCTCGTTCTCGCTCGGGTGATGGTTCCGCAGAAAAAGAGTAATTTAGAACAACAAAAATGACTTCAATTTCATTTTAAGATGAAATACACTGCTCACTAAAGTATATTTATTATTCTTGAAACCTCCAAAAAGTCGTAAGAAAAGTGATCGAGGCGAGAAACGACAAAGAAAAAGTGACAGTCGTAGTAGAAGACGTAGTGATAGCAGAAAAAGAAGAAGTGATAGCCGACGCAAAAGAAGTGACAGCCACAGAAGAAAAAGAGACGAAAGATCTCATAAACGGAGACGATCATCTGAATCAAAGAAGAAATCAACAAAGGATTCGAAACAATCCAAAAGGACTTCTTCCCAAGAGAAACGATCAGATACAAAAAGAAGAAATGATAGTATTTCACCCAAAAAAGGTAGCTAAAAAAGGGAATAATTAATTAGAATTACTCAGTATTTATGAGATTTTTTACCAAAAATCAAATAAAGATGATACATATCAAGGAAGCGAGAATGGAAATGGCAGTGACGAGAACAAGAATAACGGAACAGACAATATTTAGGATCAAGGAAATATTGATAGTGTTCCTGCAATCGATTAGCAAGAAGCCAGTGATCATAACCTCGAGTGATAGTTGTTATTTATTTTCAATTTTGACATTCATTCTATCACAAAGTTCCTTTTAAATAACAATCAATCAAAATCTCCCTCCTATTTCCTTCATACTCTACAATTTAATCCATTTAATTCTCTCTTCCCCCTCTTCTTTAATTTCACTTCTAAAAACAATTATTTTTTTTCTTCATCTTTTCATTTCCTTTCATTTTCCCCTCCATTTCCTCTGAAATTCACATCTCATATCCCCATCAAGATAATTTCACATTTTTCATTCTTAATTCCATAAGTATTAAAGTTCTATCTATCTCCCTCCTCATAATCATATTTAAACTCCCCCCACACATTCAAATCAAATTTCTCTCTCTCCTGAATCACTTTTAAATAATTTCTGCTAAGCAATTTGAAAATTTTTTCTTGAATATATTAATTTGTTCTTTTCTCATTGCTGTAGCAGTATGATTTATGTTAAAATATTTTCTTTTTTCTCTCTCTCTCTCTCTCTTTTTCATATGGGATATTTAGGATAATATTGAAACTAATATCTCTTGAATTAATACAAGTATGCTTTAGTTTCCCCATTCTTTCTTTGTATTGTTGAATGCTCTCGATAATAATAATTCGAGAAAGAGCATATATATGATTGCTTGAAATAATGTGTGTGTGTGGGTTCGCGTGTACTTGTACTGTCTTAGTGAAAACGCAGCATTAAGAACAATCTACAAAACCATGTAGAGTCCTAACGCTATATGAGGTCATGCAGGATATATTCTCTATCCATCTATCAAAGGCACTGCTTTTGCGGATATTGTCATAAAAACTAAAAAGTGGTTTTATCTGTTAATTTCCCAATTAGATTTCGAAGAGTTGAAAAATGTGTTTGCAGCCGCAGCACTCTTTTTTGTAGACTTGCGTATGTGGGTGTGTGTGGGTGTACATCCTCTCAAGCTAGAAGGGACATTCCTTCTTCCTTTCCCTTGTCTTTTGCTTATTGTTTGAGAGGATAATTAATTTATCGAAATCAAAACCCAACTCTCTTGCTTTGTGTTAAGTTAATTAAATTAACATTTAAAAAAGAGATGGATTTATTATGATGCCCTTTGCAGTCTTTTTCTATTCATTTCTTCCCCCCACTTTTGGCAGTTATTCGTTGAGATATCCCCTACCCCAACGCAAATTCGAAATTCAAAACAATTCAAAACATCATTAATAACGAAATAAACTAAATATATCCTCCCCCCCCCCCCCCTCAAGCTTGGATATTAATACAAATACTTAATTGATCCAGCTTCTCTCCAATTATTCCTATTCTTTACTTTTTCTGCTGATTTAAACGATCAAGTTATTATTAATGAAAGATAGTGATGACATATCTTAAAAGAAACTACTTAACATATCTTATTGTTTTTAACCCTAACTCTATCTGCTGCAAAATCCTGCTGGAGACTTCATTTGTCTCCATGTACCTCTTGGCAAATTGCAACTTGCCGAAAGGTCGACTTGATCAATTATTGATCAAATGGGATTCTCAGCAGCTACTCCGCGAAGACAATTTTAACTCCCTAAAGTTGTGTTATTTAAGCTCACGAATCTAAACAAAGAGAAGATTCAACAAATAAAGCAAGCTGCCAATGAAGTTTTTTACACGAAAGGCAATAACTGCATGAGAGTGGTCAGATTATTCCCCTAGATTTAGTTTTTTAAGAGAAAAATATAAAATATCATTGGCTGCTCGTTTGTGATTTGCTTTGAACTCTGTATCTAAAAGGCTCTTGTTCTGGAGAAATCTAGATAAAGAGGAAGAAATGAACCATCAAAAAGAAATATAAAGAAAGAATTAGAAAGAAGCTGCATAACTACAGAGAAATATTAAATATATGCATGCTAAAACAATTAATAAAATACAAATAACATGAGAGATTAAAATATGAATCGCCAAAAGATTCTGCTTATGTTAAAATGAGCAGAATCTATTTATTGTTGGATTCATATTTTAAGTATCTTGAAAACACTTCACAAGTATAAGTGTGTTACTTGGAAAGTAACTAAGATGTGCAGCAAAGAGTTATCTGCAGATGCTGTTGTGATTGTAATAAATAAATGACACATTTTTGTTTTACTTAGATATGTTAAAATGAATAATGACTTTTATTGTGTTTTTGTATGCAAAATGTGTGAGACTTTGAGGTTATTTTTGTATCATTTCCACACATTTATTAAAAATCCAATGAAATTAACCAAGCAAAATAGCAAAAGTTGGTATTGAGATTAATCAAAAAGAAGAGCTCCCAAAGAAACAATAAAATAAAGGGGAATAATCTAAGAAAATATTATTTTTTCTTATTTAAACACTGGACAAATCGAAAATACAAAGAGGATCGCGCATTACCATGCAAATTATTGTTATCAAAATGGATATCAGATACGATGACGTACCAAATGAATGAGGAAGAGCTTAAGCAATCTAGAGTGCTATTCTTTAGGTTATTAGGCTTACTTTCATTGACTCTTCATAACTCAAAACACTGCCAACATCATAAAGATCACAGCAAATATCATAACATCACCCTAAATAATCGGCGAGAAGTTTAATGTAGTTTTATCTGATAGAATCACTGCATGGAACACTTATTAAGTCGCATGCGTATTGCCAGAAATTGTACTATTATCACTGGTTATCTGTAATATTCTCCTCCCTGCATTCACATCTACAGGCTCAATCACCATTGTGATCTACAACACAGCTTAAAGTGATGCATAAGGGAGTTTCACTGCGACAAATAGATAATTAGCTGACCATTCAGCTGTTGTTTCTTGTGTAAGATCGTAAATACTGTTATTGTCTGTCTTCATGATCAACGAAACAAACGAGAGCATACTCGTGTACGACGGATCAGCGAAGAATATCTAAACCATGAATTAGTCACCGACAAAATACGGAGCATTCAAGCGAGTAGTCAGACAAGGTTTATCAGCGCAGAGTCGAGATTACGTCTGTACATCTGCGACTACAACGCAGTCCATGCAATTACTAGAGGTTCTCCCGACAATAGCTGATTATTTAGTATTGAAGAGAATAACTTAGTTGACATTAGTGGATACAATGAGATTCCACTGATGGATTCTGCTGAAACTATTTTGAGTTCCAATAAGAAGTTGTAGGCTCAGTTATGTGATGATTTACCCGTTTCTCGTGACAGAAGAATCAGCGAAATACGTCAAGTTATCCATCGATAGGGTAAGATTCCAAGATCCTCTTGGACCTGGTGTCGCTAGGGATATTGGGAAATCTTAGAAAATGTTATCAACATTCGTTTAGATGTACTGTAGATTTGTAAAGAACTTATCCAAGCAGGTATCACTCATGGAAATGTTCGAAAAATCGAGAAAAACTGTAATTATTATGGCATTCTTTTGATCTGAAGTGACATATTTGTTGAAGATGCCGATATCGACATCTCTGACTTTCCGACCGATTTCGACGCTGCAGGAGTCTAAAACAAGGATGCTATCGGAGTTGCATCCGCCATTGAAATACTCCTCGCAGCGGAATGGAATGAGGGAACCTGTAAACCAGCCGTCAATGCAAGGACAAGAAAGCTTTCTAGCATCGATGGTAGAATGCGCATCTACACAGGATAAGCACACGTTCTAGCCTTAACTGCAGACACAACTTGGATGGCAACTTAGAGAATGTTCCACCAGGAAGGCTAAGAAGAAGAATAGCAATGCGAAAAGATTGAAGGAATGTTTGTTTGAATAGTTATTGTCCATAATCTCGGGAGTCTGAGAGAGACTGTTTGAATTGTTGAAGTAGTAATTGTTGATTTATAAAAGAAGTAAAAATATATATTTTAATTTTTTTGCATATCGCATCCCCCCTCTAGGATCATATATTTATACAGCATATTTTGGCGGTAGGCAGGAAGTTGATTTCTTTCTTTTCAAGTTTTCAAGGAGTGCAATGGCCTTGATTTTTTATTTTATTGCTTTGACACATTTTAGGTTAGAAAAAAGCAATCAAATTCAGGTGCAAATACTGTTGAAATAAACTGTTTTTTAGCTTGAAAATTAGAATTCAAATTCAAATATAATATGAAACACAACTAAAAACAGACATGGAATTACTTCTTGGGTCAAAAGAGGAGGAGAGGCATTACTTTGGATAATTTTTTTTTCCTTTTTGAATCAGAGTTTATTCCTAAAAAGTGAGAAAAATCTTATTTTTTTTTTACATCAAATTATGCATTTATGGAAGCAAGAACAATGAAAAATTATGAAACTGTGAGAACGAGAGAGAGAAACATAAGTTAACACTCAATGATAGTTAGAGAAGACATATTTTAACAAATGAAAGCAAAATCTAGCAATTTTCTATCAGTCAGCATAAAATTATGCCAGTATCATCACATAGACAAAGGTGTCTAGGTTATTTTGATTACCCATCAACATGCTTCCCAGCACGATTACTTTATACAATATCTCATCTTCAGACCATCTATTTAATCAATTTTTTCATTCCTTACTGCCTTAATTTTAATTTTATTTGAAAACCCACAATGCAACCTTCCCATAACCACCAATTAACTGTGCCAGTACTGCAATCGACTGATATTGTTTTTCATATGCATCTTGAATCAATCTAGCATGATTTTTCTAATATTTATTCCCTTCTGAGATATTTTTTCAAAAGAATATTTTGGCTCCCTTTGATAGATAATTCGCTTGGCTAACAAATCAAATTATTTAATAAAAAACAAGTGCAAAGTAATTATTTTTTGAAGGCTCTAAGAAGACTTATTAGTCCATGATTGATTTTGCAATATTAACTTCTTAGATAACTTTATCCCTTATCTCAATAGATGCTTGGAATATGTAGATTCACATAAATTGAATACAACTATTTTCAAATTCGAACAGAATCTTCAACATTTTTTTTGGAAGGAAAATATTAACAAATTAGTAAATTCTTATATTATTCTAGCTTGTTTCTGTGTGTGATTGTTTGTGCCTATCATCTCGTGAAGTGCTTCGATTTGGCGTTCAGTTTGTTGATCACCAACTTTGTGAAAAAATAAGAAAAATACAATATTCCAAAATTTGCAATTTCATCTTCAAAAATAATAAAAGCAACCAAAGCATTTGTGCTAATAGTTGTTACATGTGAGAGACGTAGCTTATTGGAGTTATCAAGCTTTTCCTTAGCCGAGACATTCTCGTTTTCTACTTCTTCTTTGACAACACCAAGCTGGTCTTTTTTCGCTCCATGGATCATTGCTTTTGTAAAAATTCATTCATAAATACACTTTCTATTTTTCAAAAATCATAAAATTATTTACGCAACAGCTTGTGACTTTTAGCCAGAATATTCCTCGCTTAGCTGCTCTGTGGGTTATCCATGAGTAGATTCATGTTCAAACTTGTAGCATAGATTCTCTTTTTGAGAAGCTTCCTGTCATTTTACGTGCTACTTCCTAGCTTCGATTCACTTTTAAAATGACTCTCCCAAAACGTAAACCGACCATTTATATGCGTCTCATCAAACACGCTATCACATAGAAAGTACATTTTATCCATGGCAACAGTGCCTTGATTATTCAAACTGCGACCCTCTTCCTTGAAGAACATCGGATAGCGATTCTAATAAAAACCAACAACATTTTCAAAAAAATTTCAATAATTGTTTCCTGTTCAACTATTTCCCATTATTTCTGCCTTCCCATCTTTTTTTCTGCCAATTTCTCAAATCAATTACCTTGTAGATATGTTCAGTCATCATTTTGAGTGTAAGTATTACCATAGGCATAGTGATATTCAACCATATTTTATTATTCCCTTATTTCTACTTCAGCTACGAGAGATGCTCTTACATTTAAATGAAAATCTACTTATTCATACCTGAATCGATTGATTTAACATTGATTTCTCCTAAAATATTCCAATACGCAAAGTGCGCAAACAGCCCAAGTAGCTTAGCCATAATTGGAGATCCTAAGACATTCGTCATGCCTTCGATTTATTGCCTATCAAACGATATCGCTCTTTATGCAATATCCAGAAGTTTCCTTCGTTTTCTTAAATCTACTCCTTCTGGACCATCTTCTCCTTGTGTCTCCCCATCGTACTAGGACTGCCATAGCTACTGTTATTATTACTATTATTGTTGCTACTGCTGCTGTGAACTCCTTGATAGCGTTTGTTCTGTTTGAGAATGGAGAAGTTTTTTCTCCGTAGAAGTCGCACCAGATTGATCTTTTGTAGGGTTAGGTGCTGTTAGTGTCATGGGAAATGCATCTTTTGGGAATTTCTACTTGAAATCGTCTAGAATAAATAGAATATCCTCGATAGTGGAGTTTATCGGTCGCTAGAGTTCCTGTAGATCATCTGAATCGATGCGTATTTAGCTGAATGGGTATTTAAATATGTGGCTTGTAAAAATGAAATCCTTTTCTTCAGGGCTTGAGATGTACTTAGGGTTTTCTTGCATATTCTGATTCATTTCTAGGGGGTAATAAGTGGTAAATAGTGGTTAGAAACAAGAAGAAACAGAAAAGAATAGCATTTGAAACGAAACAAGAATTGATTTACTTCTGATGGTGCTTTGGTTGAATGGGAAGACATATGTTTTTTTGATGTAATCGATATCGTAGTTCAACTCGAAATGGCTCTAGGAGTCTTCAAATCCTGCTTTATTGCTCGGGGTGTTGCTATTGCTAGCTTAGTTGTTGTTACTGTTGGCTGCATTAATCCCCTTATTTTTGTTTAAATTATGTTAATTGATACTGCTGCTTCCATTGTTGTTTTCCTTCTCTTTATCTTTAGTCGTAGAAGCATCCCCTTAAGCTGCTTTGCTATCTGCTTTAACAGGTATTTTCATAAGCTTTAACCCCAGTTCTTCGAAGAGATTATTCCCTACATGTTGCTCATTTTGCGCTGATTGATTCTCCTCAGCATCCTTCTTTCTTGTGCTTATCACAATCGTGTCAGCGGAGAAATTGTTATTGTTCCACTCTGACTTGATGTCGCAATTTTTGATAGGGTATTTCTTGAGAATAAACTGGATATTCTTCGGATTCGGCTCGATATTGAGTTTCTCTAGATATCTGCATGCATACTCGTGCTCGATCACCTTCACAAAGTTCTTGTTTTTGGATACATCGATTTCCTGAAATATACGAAAAGAACAGAATTAGAAAAGATGCATTCTTGTATTTCGGACTTGATAAAGAACTTGGTTTTTAGAAATATTATACTTATGGAGTGCTCTTTAGGCGAATGCGAAATGTCCTGTCATCCAGATTCTTCTAAAATGTCGTCCTGTCACTCATTATTGCACTGAAATTAACACTGATTTATCAAATAATCAATCTTATCAATAACAAGAGGCGCTATTGCAAAAAGAGATTATGACTATCCTCACAACAACGACAAAAAAATTCTCCCGTTTTACTTTGTATTAAAATTTACTATTTGTATTGTACCAACTAGCAAGCATAAAAAGAGATCCTTAGTTTTTGAGTGTCTTTTTAATTAATCCTATGCAAGCATTCTGAGTTTGCTCTGAAAAAAACTTTGCAATTATTCTTTAATGATCTTATTCCAATCAATGAATAAATAGATATTTGAGTTTATTAGAAATTCAAGTACAACAAAGTGAAAAAGAATCATCCAGATTTCATTTTGACTCTCCCTCATCTTGAGTAGTTCAAATTTGTTATTAGATTATGTTGTCTGGGGATATCTACAAACAAATATCACATATACAAATATGCACCCATTCACACTCTTAGGTTGCAACTGCATTAAACCGAACAATCAAACAGCTAAACATAACTTTGCAGATAATCCAAATATATCCCTCAGTTCTCCACGAATTCAATATCTCCTTCTCTTGGTTTCTTCGCATTAAGCTTCTCAAATTATTTCCTTCGTTCTGCTTCCCTGGGAGAAAAATTAAA
>Ga0302271_10002995_pt1 | contig 14669 bp, 6 predicted proteins | sample III_Bog_N1_1_FD_198767 | JGI IMG/M metagenome (GOLD analysis project Ga0302271, IMG submission 198767) | Peat permafrost microbial communities from Stordalen Mire near Abisko, Sweden - III_Bog_N1_1 | ecosystem: Environmental > Terrestrial > Soil > Wetlands > Peat | place: Sweden: Abisko... | reverse complement strand
ATTTCAAGGCTTCTTCTTTCTAGAGAATTGTCAACTGTTCTTACATCCTCTCCCTTCAGTTTTGTTTTGAGATCACCGCCATCATTTATGAACTCACAGTATTTTATTAATCCATTTATTTCCCAAGTAGAATTATCTTTAGCATCTTTCTCAGAATCAGGAAGCAAACCAAAGTGAAAGTACTTACTTTATCCTTTGGTTTACATAGTTAGTAGAATGATTCAGAATAAAGTCCAAGTAGGACAAACCATTTCCCCCTGACTGAGTATCGTTAACGAATTCAAGCTCTTTCTAGTTGTTCTTTGATACAGAAAATAGTTTAGATTGACCATAATTACCTAAGATAAGCTTGGTTCCCGGTAACAAATCAGTGGATTTGAACGACTGCAATTATTTCTGTTTGATTGTTAAAAACAATAGAACGTTTAATAATCTGCTTGATAATAGAGTTAAAAAAATTCTCAGGATCCTCATTAAGACTTCCATGCAAGGGGAAGGGGATACCTCAGAATAAGAAAGAAGAGCTTATTGAAGGTCTGGTAGCATGAATAGTTTGAAAGAGAATCATTGGTCATAATGAATTTGCAGCTCTTGGGTGATAAACTCATTCGGATTAGTGGAATCAAGAAAAGAGTGTAAATGAGCATTTTGAGGAAGCCTTAAATCATTTTATGTAGTAATTAGTTTTATTATTAAATTGAATGGATAAAAATATTAAGAATTCATGCTGGGGATTGTACAAAAATAATTGAGAAATATTTGAAAGAAAACATTGAATCTCTTTTGTTGTGTTATTGATAAGTGGAAAGCTAAATCTTATCATTTAGTGTGAATGATAAAGCTGAATCTATTAGCTCAGCAAGATACATAATTTTAGATTATTATGGAATCAGTTCTTTTAGTCAAAGAAGCAATCTGGAATGTTGAAAAGCTTTCCAAAAGATAATAACAAAACTAAATTGATTTTTTTTAATTTGGAATGATCTGTATTGATTAAAGGATAGCAGAAATCACACACTCTTCTTTTTAGAAAATAAAGAACAATGAAGAGTTTATTATTTTTGAAACTCTGAAAAAATAAATAATGATACTTGATTTAGCTGTTGAGAGGTGATATTGAGGCTTATTAATGAAGAAAAAAAGAAATCTGCTTCTCTTAATTTCTCAAAACAATCATTGGTTTATGCTTTACCAGAAATATGAATATTTTTGTGATCAAACATACCCCCAATATTATTAATTTTCCTTCAAACAAAAACAAATCCTAGATAATAATCTGACAAACAAGCCAACAAATAATTCTGAAAATGAGTACACCCTCTGATATAATTGCAAGCCAAACCAAAAACTGCAGCTTAAGCCTTCAGTCCATAGAGAAGTTTCTAGCGTTGATAGCAACCTAGTAAACAGAATATTCTGACATCAGCTACAAAGCAAACGGACCTTTCGCGCTAGTGCTCAGAGCTAAAAAGAATGGGATTGCAGAGGTAGCTCTGAAAGTACTTGAATTCACTGATCATACAGCTTGCTAGATTTAAGCAATGGAGAGAGAGTATGCCATACGAAAATAACTGCCTTCGAGCGATTATTTTATGGCTATTTAGAATTAATTCTTCCTCACAGAAATGGATGAAAGTGTTGCTGAATAGGGGACAAGTGATAATCTAAATACTGCTCAGAAAGTCTATTTTGTGTAGGAAATGGAGATGTGTTCAGGAAACTTATATGAAACCATTTAGCATTATTCAGAGAAAAGCAAGGATCCTCCTTCTGTAGCTAAGAAGGAATTCTTTGCGATTCAAATGCTTGACGCTGTGAATCTACTGCATCAAAAGCACATAGCCCATGGAAATATCGCAACACAGCACTTCTTAGTCTCATCATCGAACTTAGACTATCCGGTTCTCCTGAAACTATGCAATCTTCGGTTTACCTCTCCTGTTAATCCCAGAAACCCAGAGAATTCTGTATTGGAAAATGAATCTAAAGACCAAATGCCTCCTGAGAGTGAGAACTAAAGGGTCAGCCTTGAATAAGATCTTTTCTCCTTGGGGAAAGTCCTCCTTCAGTTGGATAATATTGGCACTAATTTTGATTATTCAATAATAAATACTAATGCTCTTGCTTAAACTGACTTAACAACTATGTTTGAAACCAGTCAGCTCAATTAGAGTACTTTGCTTTACAAGATAGCATGTTCCATGTTGAGTAAGTCAAGAGAAAATAGCTAAAGCGTTCGTTCAATGCTGTAGTTGCTTATTTAGAAACAGACAGTGGCTTTGAATATTCCCTTATTTTCAATCGTTTTGAAGAGCCATTTAGACTCTCTCCGTCTACCAATTCCTTCTAAAAAGATAACTCTTGATTTTCTTGTTTCATAAGTAAGTAGACAACACAAACTCCAAAACTTAGCCAATTGGTTTAACACCAAGGGATAAAGGAAAAACTAGTTAACTCTGAATTTACTCAAGAGTGCTTTGAGCATCATGCTGGAGTGGAAAGAGTTTAGTGAAGTATATGATGTCTTAGGAGTTGGAGTTGGCGGAGTCGTCTTTGGTGTAGAAAACCTCAAGGAAAAAAGGAAATCTGTTCTCAAACTCTCTCTATGCACCAATAAAGTAGAAGCCATCAGAGAAATAGGCATTAGGAGGATCTGCTAGGGTCCTTTCATTGTAAAATTCTACTAGTGCAAGTTCTTCAAAGATGCCTAAGGCAATGAGTTTGTAGTATAAGAGCTTGAAAAATGCAATTATTCGCTTATCTATCACCTAGAATTGCAGAGAATATATGGAGAATACTCAGATGAATAAAAGAATCTTTTGGCCCTTCAAATCATTGATTCAGTTAATGTTCTTCACGAGAATCGAATACTCCATAGAAATATTAAGCTAGACAGTTTTTTAATCACAGAAAGTGAATCGGGATAAGCAGTTGTTAAGTTAAGCAATTTTAGTTATGCAGTTCAATTTCAGGATAACTTTGAAGAATTGTCAACTTTAAAAAATCAAGTATTTGAAAGGGAATATTAATCACCTGTGAATAATATTGTCCAGAGGTATATCAGAGATCCTCCCTTGTATCTTGCACCAGAGAGATGGGGGAAACCAGGTTTTTCTTCATATTTGACTGATAGCTTCTCAATAGGCCTATGCATCTTTCTCCTTGACAACTATCTTATTTGTTCAGAGGAACAACTTGCTCAATAGTTGCTGTCAGTTCCTCTAGGTTTTAAAGAGATCTGCTTGGATATTAACGCTTAGATTACCACCAAAGTAGGTTTTAAAAGAATCACTAAACAGCTCCTTATGTTTTTGCCACAATAAAGATAATCTCTTAAAAATTTGACTGAGAAGTTTACTGCGTCTTAGATAGAAAACAAAGGAAGCTCTAAGGATTTAGATGAGAATAATTTCCAATATCAAGTGATGTTAACTATCGAGGATCGTAAGGTATTAGATGATTTTAAATAAGACCCCAAGAGATTCGCTAATCTTTGCAGTGTCTGTCTCAATCTCAATAAAATAAGGATTAGGGATATTGAGATAAAATCTCTCTTAAAATAAATTAGTAATTTCCTCAATTTGTCAAGGATCTCATTAAATTTTGCAAAAAGTTAAATTGTATCTTTTGGGGCTAAATTTCTTCTATCTCCCTTAGCTTAGCTCATCCATTTATCGCGTGTCTCACTCAATCTAAATAAAAAATCAATTGGAGACATAGGAGCTCAATCTCTGTTATCTCCATTAGCGAATCTCCTTAATCTCTCAAGCTTAGAACTACATCTAGAAAACAATGAAATTGGAGCCCTAGGAGCGTAATCTCTGTTAAAACCTTTAACAAATATTTTTAATCTCTCAAACCTAGCCCTAAATCTCCAGAGCAATCGAATTGGAGATGAAGGAGCATTAATTCTGTTATCTCCTTTAGCTAATCTCTTTAATCTCTCAAGTATAACCCTAAATCTTTATTGGAATCAAATTGGAGATATAGGAGCGCAATCTCTGCTATCTCCCTTAGCGAAGCTCCTTAATTTATCAAACTTAATTCTGAATCTAGAAAACAATTTAATTGAACACATAGGAGCACAATCTCTGTTATCTCCCTTGGCGAACCTCCTTAATCTCTCAAGCCTAGCCTTAAATCTTGAGGACAATTAAATTGAGCACATAGGAGCGTAATATCTGTTATCTCCTTTAGCGAATCTTATTAATCTCGAAAGCATAATCCTAAATCTTAAAAGATGTCAACTTGGAGATAAAGGAGTGTAATCTCTGTTATGTCCTTTAGCGAATCTCCTGAATCTCTCAAATTTAACCTTATATCTAGATGAGAATTAAATTGGAGATTTTGGAGCTAAATCTCTGTTATCACCTTTAGAGAATCTCATTAATCTCTCAAACCTAGCCTTGTATCTAGATGAGAACTAAATTGGAAACATAGGAGCATAATCTCTGTTATCTCCTTTAGCTAATCTTTTTAATCTCTCAAGCATAATTCTAAATCTTAAGAGCAATCGTATTGAAGACATAGGAGAGTAATCTCTGTTATCATCTTTAGAGAATCTTCATAATCTTTCAAATTTAGCCCTAAATCTAGATAAAAATAAAATTGGGGCCATAGGAGCATAATTTCTGTTATCTTCTAGAGCAAATCTCCTTAATCTCTCAAGCATAAACCTAAATCTTTATTAGAACCGAATCGGAGATATAGGAGCTTAATCTCTGTTATCTCCCTTAAAGAATCTCCTAAATCTCTCAAGCCTAACACTACATTTAGAAAACAACGAAATTGGAGTCATAGGAGCATAATCTCTGTTATCTCCTTTAGCGAATCTCCTTAATCTCACAAGCCTAACCATAAATCTTTATTGTAATCGAATTGGATACATAGGAGCGCAATCTTTGTTATCTCCTTTAGCGAATCTCATTAATCTATCAAGCATAACCCTAAATCTAAAAAACAACTAAATTAAAGAAATAGGAGATTAATCTCTGTTATTAAATTTAGCGAATTTCCTTAATCTCTAAAGCCTAGCCCTAAAATTAGATAACAACTAACTCGGAGACACAGGAGCATAATCTCTGTTATCTCCTTTATCGAACCTCCTTAATCTCTCAAGCATAATCCTACATCTAGAAAACAACTAAATTGGAGTAAATGGAGCGTAATCTCTGTTGTCTCCCTTAACGAATCTCCTTAATCTCTCAAGCTTAGCCCTAAAACTAGATGACAACTAAATTGGAGACTTAGGAGCCTAATCTCTGTTATCTCCTTTAGCGAATCTCCTTAATCTCACAAGTCTATCCCTTTTTATAGAAAGCAACTTAATCGGAGACATAGGAGCGTAATCTCTGCTATCTCCTTTATCAAATCTTCTTAATCTCTCAAGTTTAACCCTAAATCTAAATAAAAACTAAATTGGAGACATAGGAGCGTAATATCTGTTATTTCCTTTAGAGAATCTTCTTTATCTCTCAAACTTGGCTATGAATCTTTTTTTCAACCGAATTAGAGACTAAGGAGCTTAATCTCTGTTATCTCCTTTGTCGAATCTCCTTAATCTCTCAAGCTTATCCCTAAATCTATATCAAAATTAGATTGGAGACATAGGATTATAATATCTGTTAAGTCCCATAGACAATCTCCTCAACCTCTCAATGTTTTTCCTAGATTTAAGATGCAATTAAATCTGCGACAATGGAGCCTACTCTCTTTTCTATCCCCTCTCCAACTTGATCAGTCTTTCAAGTTTAAACCTGAACCTTAGCAGCAACTTCAAAACTAAACAAATAAAACACTTGTTCAAACATTATTTCAACATAATTAAAGTCTTAGAGTTGTATGATTGAATATGTATTGCAAAAATTTCTGTTTTAATCATGCCTAACTGACATTTCAAATGGCAAGTATCAATCATTGGAGTAATTATTTTCTACTGCTTCACATTTTCCTAATGGGATTGCTTTTATTGAATGATTTGATATCAGGGAAATAATCTATGCTTCTTTTTCCTTATTATTAGCTCTTCAACTCTGGTGCTATGTTCTAACAGATAATATTAAACTGTTGATTATTTATTATGGATTATTAACAATTTACTCATCCAGTTCGATAATCACAGAAATACTCAAAACTGAAATACATTTATTTTTCACATTTCATGTGAGAATCTTTTACGAATTGCTTATTAATAGAAATCATTCGATTATTTAGTACTTTTTTATGTAGTTGCAGCTTCATTTATTTTACCTTTCAGTAGGATTATCATTCATTATGGCGATTGTTGTCTGATAATGCTAAAATGTATCGATTAATTGAAGTACTCATACTACAACTGAGAAGGAATCTACTTACTAATGAGAAATTTTAGATAGCTAATTCTTCTATGCTTGAGGATGTTGTACAAGCATCTCAACTAATTGACTGCCTTCAGCAATTCTGCTTATCACAAGGATCTTTAATTAGCGAGGACAAGAGAATATACAATTTCTTTTCTAGCCTAAATTACCATGCTTCTACAAAGCCAAAGCAAACCCAACGCTATTTGTAGGAATACAAGATTAATAAAAAGATTTGCTGTCTTGATAACCAAACGATTTAAGCTCCTAATCAAAAGCATTCAACAATTTCACATGATCAACCTATTGAATAAAAAAAATGTAAATAATTCTTTTGATAATTCTGCTGTGTTTTAGTCCTTCCCATAATCAAATAGGATTTGAAAAAGGAGAGAATATATTACTCAATGTGTAACACAAATTATCACTGATTGTTATGGAATAATATCATGTGCATGTGCGAGAGTAGATTCATTGGCTCACATACAGTCATTGAATTCGCTAACAGTTTCCAACTTTGTAATACTTATCTTAGTCTTGTTGTTTAACCCCCAGAGAAAGAATCTATAAGAAATAGCAGGTTTAATCTTTTTTGGGTCGTCAATCTGGAGAACTGACTCATAGTTAGGAAGTGAGCCGACTCTGAGGATCTATCTTTGGATATTTATCCTCATTTCAAGGCTTCTTTTTTCTAGAGAATTGTCAACTGTTCTTACATCCTTTCCCTTCCATACCTTATTGAGATCACTCTCATCTTATTAGTATTCACAGTATTTTAGCTCTCCATTTAATCCCCCAGTAGCATCTTTCTCAGAATCAGGAAGCAAACCAAACCAAAAGTACTTACTTTATCCTTTGGTTTACTCAAGCTTTACATGGACGACATAGTTAGTTTAAGGGTTCAAGATAAAGTTCAAGTAGGAAAAACCGCCATAATCATTCTGAGTATCGTTTTTTAATTCAAGCTCTTTCTAGTTGTTCTTTATTACGGAAAATTTTTAAGAGTTTTCTAACTTTCCTAAGATGAGCTTGGTACCCGGCAACAAATCGGTGGATTTTAACGACTGTAATTCTTTCTGTTTGATTGTTAAAAACAATAGAATGTTTAATAATCTGCTTGATTGTAGAGTTAAAACGATCTTTGGGATTATCATTAATTCTTGAAATACTGCCCTCATTAAGACTTCCATACAAGAGGAAGGGGATCTCTCAGAAGAAGAACTTATGGAAGATTTCATAGCATAAACAGTTTAAAAAGACAAGCAGTAGTCATGATGAATTTATAACTCTTGGGGGATTAATTCATTTACATTAGTGGAATCAAGAAAAGTGTGTAAATGAATGAGTATTTAGAGGAAGCTTAAAACTCCTCCTTCCTTTGGATATCAGCTTGTTTTTTTAAATACTTTCTTGTATAAAATTAATTGTATTCATCCCCTTTTTTAGCCGAGGTTGCTAATTGGTTAGTGTTTGATAATATCTCTCTTTTAATAAATTTCTAAACCTAATATTTCCTCCCAAAATATCATAGAAATTCAATTTAATTTTTAAATTATTTTGAGCAGTTACGTTGATTTCTTGCATTTGATCCGAGGCTTGCCAAGGTAGATTGTTATATTAGCTATGCAGTTATTCAATTTTTAACTGCGACTCTTGAATCTACTTATTACAAACACTGAGTTTCAGCTAGAGTTGATCTACTTCTTGTAATTTTTTCTGAAGCTCATTTTTCAATTATCCAATCTAAAAATTAGGTAATAACACAAGTATTAATCTCACACAATTCGAAATAACATCTGAATATCCATAAAAAACTATTTTTTTAATATTTATCCCAAAAGTATCATCCCTAAACACGAAAAGAAATTAAAGCCATGGATCATAAGTATTTGGAACAATTATTTACATTATCAAGATATTTCTTTTCACTGCTCTTTTTACCCCAGCAGAAATTGAAACCGCTTTTTTTCTCCTTCTAAATAGTTAACAAAGAGTCAAAGAAATCCCAAGATTGTGAAACTAATATACTTTGGATGTTTGATCAGAGATTTCCAATGCTAAATTTCTGTTTTAGTCTTGCTATTCTCCAATAAACGACCTCTGCTCTTGTACAGTTTTCTGATCTTTCTTCTAAATTTTACTACCATTCATTTGTAACTGGGATTTAATCATCTCTGATTATTTCTTCCTAATTTCACTTCTTAAATAGTTACTCTACCGATTTGAAATAAGAAAAGGATTACTATCTCACAAGTTATAAATCAAAAATATGAATATGAAAAAAGTATTTACTTCATCATTAATAAAAGGAGATCTATCAAAAAAGTTTATCTCTTTGAGAAGAGAACTAATAATGTCTTTAGTTTAGTTGGGTCGTTCAGTTGAAAATGCATTTTTCATAGCTTGGAATTCATCATAAATCTACTTAATTTTGAGAGTGTTATTCTCCGAATTCTAAATATGGTTATTAATAAATTCTACTAATTTATCTTCGTTATTATCTTCATAGAGGATCCGTTTGAGGTTTTCAATATCAGCTGCTTCCTTCCAGCAATCAAGATAATCTTGTTAGATACCTTCAAATTATATTAGTTTTAACTTTTAATTTTCTTTATTTAGTTAAATATTATCTTGAATCTAGTCTTAGAGCTCAGCGAAGAAAGAATCGATTGATTATTTAACTGAATCTAAAATATCAGAATTTGATTAGATCGCTTAGCAGAGCTCGAGATGATTACCATTAAGAACAGGATAAGTGGATAAATCACTGCTTTGTGATGGTAAAAATATATCTTTAATCTTCAGATAATTATTATTAAGGATATTACCCTATGAAACGCAGGTATTGCAAATTCTTGCGTTGTTGACATTGAATTTGAGATGCAGATGATCTGCATTATTAAGTCGGTGTATTTTACATTTTTTCTAAAGAACCTTTTCGATTTTCTCATTTTGTTAGAGCAAAGGGTTGCTTAGGTTCAAATTATTTGGATTAATAATATCCATTTCTTGTATCTAAAGTCTTTTGTAGTTGTTGAGTTTTCTCAAAGTTTTTCTTAATTCAATAATTCTCTTTGTTTGAATCTGCTTGCACTTCCGCGCGTCAAGATCAAACATTATTAATAAAGATACAAATTGCAATTAATTGAGATAGCGCAATATCGATATTTAAATACTGTAGTTATCTTTTTTACTCCCCGAGTTAGAAAAGAGCTTTCTGTGAAGCAAGGTAGCTATTAATAATTGAATAACTTTAATTACATTTGAAACGAAAGTTTTACAAAACAAAAAAAGCAGTTTTTTATCTTTTTCAATTTACCTATTAGTTCTTTTTTTTGTTCTCCTATTTTGAATGAGTTTTGGAGGAGGTGAAGAAGAAAATATTAAAAATAGATAAATTATGTTTGAAAACAAAAACAGATTATTGAAGAATTAGTTTTTAGCCAAAATGTTTCAAATAATAGTATTTTTTTTTCTTATTAGCAATTAGGGAAACTATTCAATAAATGAGTAGAAAAGCATTAACAAAAATAACATTTCACCCTACAAAAAAAAGACATTTAAAATATAACATTTCACCCGCAAATAATTATTTGCTGCTTATGCCGTATTATTAGTAAGTTTAATAATTATTAAATGAGATTATTGGGAAGCAACTAATAAATCATTTTCTTTTGATTTTTATCTTTATTACAAAATATAAGATGATCATCCTCCCATAGGTATTTCCCTATCTAAATCCTTTTACATTCAAGATATCCCAAGGAAAAAAAATATCAAATTATTTGCTGAATTGATCAATGAAAAGTATTCAACAAAGAAAAAGAAACAAACTGTTGATTATTGTATGGCTTGTGATTAATAATAGTAATTCCTTAAAAGTTCAATGCTACAATAATATACACGCAGAAATAATCCAAAGCCATTATTTTCTTTGTTTTGTAGCTTCAAAATAAGTCAATTTGATGTTCCCCTGAAGGTACTTGACTTGAAATATTATAAAAAAAGTTTATTGTCTATGATTAAATTGATATGCAGGAGAGTTAGTAAATCTTTCGCTTAGATGAGATCTCTATGAAGTTTCTTATAAAGCAGCGTCCATCCTGCTGAGAATATCAATACAATTGCGACTAAAGTTGCTATGAACAGAATTAATTGTTAAGTCATTAAGCTATCATAATAGTCTGTCTGATATGAAACCGAAAAATTATCTAAAGCGCCAGAAGTGTATCCCAGAAGCCTAATAAACCTATCTAAGTCTACGACGAATTCAGATGAAGATTATTACTGCTTTAAGTAAACAAGAACCTAACTTAGATCATTGCTATTACTAGAATAAATACCTGCTAAAGTTGAGGATATCTAGAAAAAATTCTAATAAGCGATTATCAATCCTTATTTTAAAATGCCGTTCATGACAGTGGAACAATCCAAATCAAGGACTTGTTCATCAAAGTAGGTTATGTAAGTAGAGGACTTAATTAATTTGCAGACATCCCCTTCGAGTGCTTATTCATAGAATTGTTAGTACATATTAGAATTATAATTATGTTGTTTCGAATCCTCCAAGAGTTTATTGAGACTTTTCATAGAATCACTGGTTTGTTCTTCAAGGGTCATAATGCTTTGATAATTAGTTTAGATTAGTGTTGTATCCAATGGTGAGAGCCCTAAAAGTGCCCAAAAATTAAAATGGTTTGTTTATCTATCATAAATATTATCTTGCACCATCAGAAGGAGTGTTCGCTCATCGACGATGGTATTACTCTCTGACTTGAAGTTAAATACGATTATTATGCTAATAACTGGGAAAATCATGAATATAATCATGATTGTTATCGCTAGAGTCATCAATATTTTGTTGAGTTTCGGTAGCTAGCTAAACGACGCTATCGATCGATTTCTCTTTGAAGGTTGTCGATTGATTAATTTCACTGAAAGAAATCTATCTTCCTCAGCTAAATTGATCTTAGAAGAATCATGATTTAGCAGTTATTTTGAGGAAAAAGGAAGGTTCTTTTGTTTCGAAGATTTAGCTGCTTCTTTGAAACTCTGAGATATCTTAAGATTAGTTCGATTAATTCTATTTCTTGATATGCTCATATTAGGCTTAATATGTGATAATTCAATAGTTTAGATGTTTTCTTCGATTGTGTCGATGTATTTTTAGATTATCTCTGGTGAGAAGCTTCCGAAAAGTTTGAGTAGTTCTTCTTTATGTAAGCTTACTCTAGCATTAATCGGCACTAGCATCAATGATAGCAGCAAACTAAGACCTAAAATTACAAATACCTTTATATATTCACCTTGGATAATCGAATCAAATTGTGTTTACAACTAATTCTAGATTTCCTATTGTAGTTAGGTCATGGTTTATTTATACGAAAAGTAGTTATTTTGCAATTACTTAATGTCAATTTCATTAAAAACATCAATCTATACCATTTCTATAGATTTTAGTAGTAGCAAAAGCTAGTAAATTAAATGAATCTCCTGTGTTTGTTGTTCGGTTAATATTGTGACTCCATCGATGGAGTAGGAAAAAACATATTTGAGTTTCTCCTCTAGAAGCTCATCTTGGTAGTCCATTGATTGGTTATCGTGCATGATCTTTAAGAGTTAATCCTTGTATTATTCGACGAATAATTCCATTTAGCCAGCTTGAATTGCGTTTTCAGAACTAATTTAACTTGCTGGAAGACCGTAAACATCTTTGATGTTCATTTACCGCAAGGATATGCTTGAAATTGTTCGAATGATATCGTCAAAGCAAATATTAAAAGTATTTAATGCTGAGAAACTTGTCTTGAAGCTATCCATAGTCCCTGTGAACTGTTCATATTCGATTACGATCAAGCCGATTATTGTTACGAATGATAAGATTCCAGCGATTATGAAAAATTTTAGTCCTCTTGTGTCTTCTTAAGATCGAATTTACTTAATAATGTATTTCTTTTCGGTTAATTTATTGGACTATTAACTTGAGCGGACACTTTAGATATCGACATTATCGAAGTCGCCATCGGAAGAGCTTCTTTGAGCATTCATGCTTAGAGAAAGCTCTTAGAGTGATTTTTATGGTTTTGTTTTTTGGTGATTCTGGAGTTACTAAGCATTCAATTTATCTCTGCTGAAGTTATTAGTAATTCCTCCTTGCTTCTCGGCAGATTGCTGTATTTTCCTATTGTAATCTGTTAAACTCTGCTGATTATGTTGAATTTGAATATCTTTGCTCTTTTTCATGAATTCTTTTTGTTATGTGTTCATCTGATTCTAAACTAACAGCCGATATGAGAGATTCTGCTCTTAAATTGAGTTGGATTCTTCGTAGGCGCCAAATGTCTCATCTTGTCGGAGGCTATCTGTGTTAATAAATGATAAACAAAAATTTAGAAAATGCTAATTGTAGATAATTTAAAAACAATTTTGTTTTTTACTCGATGGAAAAAACCGATTATTAGAGCCATGTGATTTAGCACTTTAAATGAAAGAATTGTCTTCATTTATGCAATGCGGAGAGAGTAGTGCTCTATTTGTGTCTTTCTGTGAGCCAATCATGATATTTCCTTAATCGCTGCGTGAAGAAGGAGGAATATAAAAATCTTTAGGACTTTTTTTAGATTCATATTTTTCACTAGCTCCTTAGACTAAATTGGTATGCTCTTTAAAGGTTAGATTTCCGTCAAAAGAGTTCGCTAGAGCATGTGTACCACTCCAATCAACAAGTTAAGCCGCATATTCCTATTGAAGAAATGTCTAAATACTTAAGTCAGGGCTTTTAGCCTATTCCTTGGATTTTTTGTCAGCAGAAGTAACCACAAGACCATCGATTTGCTTAGCCGCTTCGGAGATTCTTGCTGCTTCAGTTGCTCTAGGGTTCTTTTTTTCAAATGAATCAGATATTTGCATTTTAGATTCTTTTAAGAATAATTCAGATTTATCTTGATTTCCTAAGATGTAATCTAGAGATGGCATTTTTTGATTAACTTCTTTATGAAAGTTCTTATTGTGTCTATGGGTATTCCCTTACAGCTCTCTTTCTTGAGTTGTTGATAGATCTTCATCGTTTTCGAGATCTGATTCTTTTTCATTAGATTCTTCCTTGATGAAATATTTTTTCTCTTATTAATGGTGCTTAAACGTATTAAATTAACTGAGAATCTATTTTTCTTAGGTTTGAATGTTTAAAAAGACATCAAGACATTTCTTTAATTAGGATATGCTCTCAAGTTTATTCTGGCGATTCGTTTCTTTTCTGATAGAGAAGATCTCGATGAACTTGTAAGTCACACCTAAAGATGTTGGAATCAAGCACACTTTGAACCCAATGTTGAATATGACATCATCAAGAGATACTCCGCTAACTACAGCTTGAATTGAATTTTGATGTTTGATTTATTATTGTGTTTTTAAAGATTCCATTCCAATGTGTTTTACAGTGAGGATGCTGAAGAATTCCTCACCGAATTCTCCAAGTTATGTTATCCCGAAGGTTAAAGGGATAACTTGATTTATGTTCAGCATTCTTAGTGAATCTGATGAAACAATAAAAGTTAAAATCTAGAAAATAGCAAAAAGCAGTTTATATTTACTGAGCGGACATACGTTCATGAAGGCCATGTTGTAGAGGTTCTCAGAAACATCAAGGATATTCCCTTCGTTGCTGAAAAAAACATATTCTTTTTCTGCATTGACTTTAGTTAAATGTGAGCAGACACCGAATTCTCCGAAGATATTTTCTAATTTCAGCCTGATCATCAGAGGGATAATGAACCCTCTTCCATTTAGACCGAATACCATTCGTTCACCTTTAACAACAACAAAAAAATACAAGATAAGCACAAGGAATTTGCAAAAACGAACATAAAATAAAAATTTAGATAATTTGTATTGTATTGGTTTATTACCTTTCATGATGACATTCATTGTCCCTTTGTTTCTGAAATTTTTCATTAGATCATCATGTGCACCATAAAGTGCTTTCGGGATTAGGGAATTGATTGTCTTCCCAAGAATGAAGTTCTCTTCGATGTCGTATACACCTTAAAACGATTTAGAGACCTTTGTAATTTACCCATCAATTGTGTTGAAGGATGCGTAAATCACACAGGAATCTTTCACAAAGGGGATTTTAATTTTAAGTTCTGAATCTAAGAGCATACGATAAGGTAATCTCTTGGATTTCTTAATTAAATCTGATATTTTTCTATCATCAAAGTCAAGGAGAGTAAGATAAATATTAGAGAGGAAGCTAAGTTGCTTATCACGAGGGTTCAAATCAAACAGTTTAGTCTGCATTTCGAGGATTTTTTTATTTTCTTTGGAAAGCAA
>Ga0302271_10002992_pt1 | contig 14678 bp, 10 predicted proteins | sample III_Bog_N1_1_FD_198767 | JGI IMG/M metagenome (GOLD analysis project Ga0302271, IMG submission 198767) | Peat permafrost microbial communities from Stordalen Mire near Abisko, Sweden - III_Bog_N1_1 | ecosystem: Environmental > Terrestrial > Soil > Wetlands > Peat | place: Sweden: Abisko... | reverse complement strand
CTTGGTAATAATTTGTTTCTACATGCTTTCTGTAGTCCTACCCACGTTCTCGCAATAAACGCTGCTCGCCTTTTGTGATCATCCCATTCACACTCTGCTAGATCTTCTCCTTTTAGAAAAGTCAAATCAATCATAAAATTTCAATAACTTTGTTAAAAGATTGTTGGTTTCTTCTTTCTTAGATAATTATCCTATTATTTCAATATTATCTGTTTGATTAATGTTACTTCCGTTGCTTTGTTGGAGATATTCTTAATTTCATTGAGGACTCCATCATTGTTGGGATTTTCTTCGAGTTCCCGTTCAATATAGCTGAGAGGAACTTATAAGATCTTACCGAAATTTTCTGCAACCTACTATTAACCTGAAAAAGCATCACAAAACAGAATAATCAAAAATATATATCTCTCTCTCTCTCAAAGATATCATAAATAGCATTTAAATATGATTAATTGAGCATGTGGCTTCATGGATTGTAAATATGAGATTGTACTGAAATGGTTGAGTCCTCTAAGACGAAACTTAGCGATGACATGTTTTAACGCATTATCGATGAGATTAATTTGAATCCCTGTCCATCCATATTTCTAATAGAAACTCTCTTTATTTTATCGATTCTCATTGGCTTCAGCTTGATCGTTGTATTCCTTGAGTTCATTTATCAGCAGAGTTTTTCTGTTTTGACACAAACAAAAAAGTAAAAACTAAAAATGAGCCTGAAATATATTTTTGTGAATTATGTTTGGAATTAGAAACTAAGACATACCTATCGAGCAGCTTAATTAAGAATGCCATAGAGAAATAATCTAAGTCTTAGAGCAATGCAGAAGCAGCCCCTGATTTAGATTCACCGTTTAGTGATGCATGATTTATTCTCTGATTAGATAATTATTTTGCATCTATTTATTGAGAAGGAAAAAGTGAATAAAAATAAATAAAAGCAATCTTAATTCTGTTTAAAGTTACCTTATTATGGAAGTTCTTCTGGCTAGATTCTTAATGGCTAAGCAAGTTCTCTGCATAATAAAACAGTTTCAAAGTTAAATTATTTTTAAAATAATTGTTATTTACATGGAAAGACGTGTATCTGGTATGCGAGTAACACCGAGGTCATTCGTGGTGAATTTAACAATCACAACATCTCCATTCGTTGTTAAGACTGTGCCGAGATGGAAGTGATTGCAGTTTGGATGGATTCCAAGGACAAGCTGGCTTACTCTCAGTGGAGTTATTTTATCGACTTCTTCTATTAGTTTATCATTGAAAATGTCTTGAAGAGACGTCTTTTCGGAGGTCTAGGCAAAACAAAATCAATAGGAAAATAGAAAATGATTTAAAGAATCAAAACTTACCTAACTGTGCAGATATTCCCTAACTTTCTTACGATAAATGCCAAGTTTTGTAAGTTCGAGTTTGACAAAAGTTGGACTAAATTTCGTGGGTCCTTTCATGCAACTTCTGAGTGCTTACCATTCGATTCGTTTCAATTTAGTATTCTTCTAAATACCGAATTCTTGCAGGACATCTGCAAATGTATTTGCTGTGTAATAAGCCTTATCGATTGTGCAATAGAAGAACTCGTGCTCCATCCATTGCAGACTCTAAAAATAACGCAAATGATCAATTATTTCAAACTCAAAAGTATTGTTTAATAGAATTACTTTTTCATTGATCTGATCATTGATATTTTCACCTTTTTTCGTTGTTCTTTTAGGATTTTTTCCTGTACAACTTCTTGTTTTCTCTTCAATCAATGCAAAACGCTATTCAGCTGTCTCAGGTTAGTTAAAAAGAAATCTGCCTCTTGGCAATTTGGGTTTTCTTTTGTTTATTTGTTATTTAATCGTCGAGATGCCCCCAGTTTAGGAGAAGATATTCTAGTGGCCTCCTGTATGGAAAATAGGCCCTTCATATTATGGCATTCCAGTCATTTACAAACTACTGCTTCCGTTTCCTTTATTCTCGATTTCTCCATTTTTGTTGGACTATTTCTTTCTTGAACTTGATATTGTCTAGCCATTCTAACGAGGGATAGGCTCCCCTTGATTTTACTTAGAAGATTGTTAATTTCCATCAAACTATGATTGCGCAGCTGCTTGTTGAAAATTCCCTTGAAGGAGAACAGAGTTGGATTGCTAAATTGACTGCTGCTGCTATTTTGTTTAAATGAGGCGTTTTGTTTCTTCTTTGTGTGAAGGTAATTACTGCTATTATGTTTCTAAATTATCATAATAGTCAGCCATTATTGCAGCCAATATCTCTCCGGTTGCTTGCTTGTTGAACGTCAAGAAATTCTTGTTCTGTTGAGTAATAGCCAAATGAGTCAAAAAAAGCAGTTAAAAGCATAAGCAATTTTAAGATAAACATCTTCTAAAAGTAAAATGAGCCAAAAACCTTTTAATAAAGACTAAGGAGGTGTATTTTAGAGCGTTCAAACCCTTAAGCAGAAAGTACTTACTACATTTCATCTAACTTTTCCAACTCGCTCTCTCTGAAATCTATTCACAAAAAGTTTAAAGAAATCTCCTTTGCAATCCAAAAGCTAACCATACAGTTCAGGAAAATATCAAGTTCTTAAGGCATCCATCGTTAGCCCATGTCAAGTTTCTCTAGTTAAGCAGAAAACATCATCAACAATTAGAAACTTTGTGCAAAATCCTTTTTTAGAGAGCTTACTCGATTTTGCTAGGTCAGCAATGATCTTGTTTAGGTCCTCCATTAAGATTAAAAAGAAGATACTTCAAATGGAGTGATAGGTAGACTGCAAGTACTAAACCGATTGGCCAAGTTGGCTAAAGAAAGATATTAGTTATTAATATATTATTTTAATTTCTTTTTCTTTTTCCTTTTAGTACTGTTCGTTGGTTCTTTCTTTTTTCTTTGTTTTAATCTTTTGATCGAGCCTTTAAAAATTTCATTCCGTTTTCTCTTGCAGCATATTTAATATCTATGCTATTTGGAAATTCTGCGGGAAGTGTTTATCTTTCAAACTTCGATTTGCATTTTCGAAAATATGTTTCTTTTTTAAAGTCAATTTATTTTTAAGTGTCATTTTTGTACTCTTCACTCAGCATATCATTCATTAACTGAATACGAAAGTGGCTTAAGATATGCTAATCAATGATCGAAAAGTCTAAAAAATAAACATAAACCCTTATTTCAAAAAAAATCATCACCTGTTAAGCAAAGTATTAGATACAATTAAATTTTTAGATAATCTTCTACTCTTGTTTTTTAAATTCCTTTATTTTATTTTTTTTAAAAATAAAGAGACACCAAATTTAAATTTCTTTTCTTTCAAAGTTGAGTCAATTATTTTGGTCTGCTGTCAACAACTAATTTGACTGACAATTCTCTTTTATTATGCCTGTTATTAATTATTCCCTAAAAAAAGAAACAATTTTTTAATTGTTTTCTTGATTTTTCCAGAGAAAATTCTTGCGCAGATATTTAAATATTCTTTTCCTTTCTTTTTTTGAAGTCATTAGGAATATCATTACCCAGTAAAGAAAGGGAGAGAGAGAGATTAGGATAAAAATATTTTTTAGATAAGTATTTCACTATGAGTAAATAGGAAACTGAATGGAATGTTTACTTGTAGAGTGCATTAATAGGATCTCTTCAAGGAATGGTAACCCTTCCATTAGAGCATCCTTTAGATGTTGTCAAAACAAGAATGTAAAGTATGAACAAACCTGGATCCTTTGTAAATGTAAGTAGAACATTAATAAGAGAGAGGATATTGAGAAAATATACATTTATTTTATTTATTTTATTTATTTAGCATTATTTAACAATGTTTTGACTTCTGCTACCTCAGGAAATAAAAGAAGTTTACAAATCATTTGGTGTTGTTAAAGGGTTTTACGCTGGAGCAATACCAAATGGAATCAGAGTCTTACTGAAGTCTTTCTACAGATGGCCAATGATGGTCGCGTTTCCAAAGTTACTAAAAGATTATGTTTTATCTCAATCTTTCTAGAAAAGATTTGATTCATCACATAAAGTCGGTGCTGGACTTATGATAGCTGTTTTTGAATCTTTTATAATTTGCCCATTTGAGAGGCTCAAAGTCTATCTCATGACGAAAAGTATTCAGAAAGCTAATACGAATAATAGTTCCCTGAGAAGTTTCTTTTAAAATGCTGGCAGTACAAAGGGATTGTTTGTTGGTTTGCAAGCTTAACTTACAAAGTAGATCGTCTCCTGGGTTTCTTTCTTGTATATTGATCATTAAGTTAAAAAAACAGCGAAATATTACTTTTCTCCTGATAAATAAACACTTTCAAATAAATAATTGCTCGGTTCTGCTCTTATTGTCGGTGTCCTCAACACTCTTTGCAGTAAGTTCATTAAGAAATCTTAGAAAATAGACATTTTAACTCGTATTTTCTAATACAATTTTTGTTTTCAAAATCCAATAGCTCTTCCTGTCGACAAAATAAAGACACTCTACTAGATGCAAGTCAACGATCCCTTCAAATCATAAACGATGACTTCGCTTTTCAAGAATGTGTATGCATCTTCTGGGTTAGTAGGCTTGTACAGTGGCTGGTAGCTAAGAATGACATAATATTTAATACAATCTCTGTTTACTTGCACATTGCTTGAACGGATGGAAGAAAAATTAAATAAAGTCAAAAATGCAAAACCCTGAAGATGGAAAAATAACTATTTCAAGTAACATAATAACTAAACAACTCTGATTATTATTTACACAAATCAATTTATTAGAAGCTGAAATTCTCAGAATTCTCATAAATTATCAATAAAAAATATATCAATTTTCGAATCAAAAGAGGAGGAGCTTCGATAAGCAATCAAATAATTCAAAATCAGCTGGAAAGCTCTTTCTCTCTTTTGAGAGAATGAAATAATTATTTAAAAGCCTTTCTTCAAAAAAATCTTCTGTTTAAATAATATCTATCCTTACATTTTCTTGTATTTATCGAATGATGAGAAGTATTATGAATCCTGCGTGTGTATGTATGTGTGTGCTTATGAATGAGTAATAATTTAATAAGATAATTCAAAAACATTTTTATGGACAGGAGAGATTGATTTCGTGTAACTAAGATAAACAAATAATATTTTTGTTCGTAGTAGTATATTTTTTAGTGAGAAATTTGAAGATTTTTCGTTTTCCATTAAATCGCAAAGATAAAAGCAATTTCCGGCAAGTCCGAAAAAGAAAACTTTAATCCTAATTGATTTCAGCTGCTTGAAAGTGTTTGATTTAGAGAAAAAAAGAAAAAACAACTCAAAGATGCTCGATCAACAATCTTCATAAGCTCAAGCTTAACACAAAACTGAAACAAATGATGGTTTCTGCCCGTTTCTGTTCACTTGCGATGAAGACTGCATGATTTAAAGTTATTTCTATGATTACGGTGTTGCTGGATCTCTAGCGATGCTTTCAGTTATCTTCTCTTTGTATTTCATCTGCCAGCATCGATCGCATTACACAAATCCTCACTTTCAATCTAAAATCATAGGTAAAACCAAAGGAATGTTTCAAAATACCTCTCATTTACTAAAACCTTCTTGATAAATTGCAGTGATCTTGCTGATGGCTCCTTTCTATGCTATCATTTCGATCTTATCGATTACATTCCATGTAAAGATTCATTTTAAAAAACTTTTCAACTCTCATTTTCAACAAAAACTCTCCTTAAACTGTTTATGTTTCTTATCTTTCACACTAGACATTAGCACCTTATTTCACTCTAGTACGCGATGTGTATGAGGCATTTCTCTTGTTTACATTCTTCTACTTAATCTTCTCATACCTCGCTTATGATGAGGAAAAGAACTGCATTATTGATGAAAGAGTTTATATACGTATGATCGAAGCAGAGAAACAAGTCACGCATATGTTCCCTGTTAATCTATGCACCAAGCCTTATAAACTTACAAGGTATCTTTTCGAAAATAATAAGTTGCAAAGCATAAACATGTATTTTTTGTTTTTTGTTGGTTTATAACAATTAAGTCCAGCGAAAGCGAAATTTTTCACCTATCGATGCAAGAAGTATGTCTTGTAATTCTTCGTCTTCAAGCCAGTGCTCTCCGCTGTGCTGTTAGTTATGGAATTGTTCACTACAGAGGAAAGCAATATTCTTGTAATCATAGAAAAAAACAAATTATCTTGACTTTCTGTGCATATGTTTTTATTCATTTTGATTTGATTTGATTTTTCAAAGTTGTCAATAGAATCGTTCATAGGATTCTTCATAGGCTGTTCAGTTTCATATTCGTTATACTACCTCATCATGTTTTACTAGGCCCTGAAGAAACCTCTAGCGCCTTGGCATCCACTATTGAAATTCTTAACTATTAAGATTACTCTGTTTTTTACATTCTGGCAGGCAATGATGCTGGAATATGTTGTTAAAATACCCTTAATGAACTGTTTCGATAGGTCTTCTCCTTTTTTCAATGAAGAACGCATTTTGTATGGCATAGAGGTAACAAAAGCTCAAATGAACATTTATTCCTTGAGAATATACTTTGTTTGGGGTGGAGTTTTACTGAAAAATGATAATTTTGTTTGTTTGTTTTTTGTAGAATACATTGATTTGTTTTGAGATGTGCTTGATGGCTATTGCAGGAGGGATAGCATATAGTTACAAGCCATTTGTTGTAGGAACAATCAAAGAAGGTGGATTTACTGATGTTTTTAAAGATAACTGGTAAACTTTCAAGAAAGATTTTCGTTTGATAAAACCAAAGAAATTTGGATTTACTGAAACGCACAAGCAGCTAGAGTACATCCCAACATTTAGACCTTCAGTTGATAATAAAAGTGTTGATATTGAATTTGAAAATCCTAAAAAAAATCTCTACGAAGCACTGAATCCGTCGTATGTTTGATGGATTACATCTCAATTCAATTCTTCTTCACTATTGTTACTCCCTCACAGATTTCTTATTCACTACTGAGAGACATCATTGTATTTTATAGATTCTTTCATATTTTTCAAGTTAAAAGTTCTTTAAATTACAAAAATTACTCTATATTACAAGGATTTCATATTTTGGAAAGGATATCTCAATTGATAAAAAAAAAAGGTTAACTTATGTTTAAAGAGAATATATTTTAAAAGTGTTTGTTTCTTATCAACCTTTTTAACTTCAAGAAATATTAAAATCTACTTAAAATTCAGGTGTGATTTGATAAAAAACCTAATCTAAATTTTCTGATTGAATATCAGTAAGTTCTATGGTATGCTTAACTGTTGGTAGAGTTGGATCTAAGATAAATAATTTCATCTATCCGCTGCTTGTGCAAGAGCTTAAAAACGAGAAAAAATCCTCCACCGGAAAGTGGCTCATCAAATGAGAAAATGTATTGGAAGGATATTTTAAGAAGAAGTTTTTCAATTTGAGAATATTCTCCTCTTCTGTAAACGAAAGTATTTTCCTTGAGGATTCATTATTTTTCTAATGTATTAATTAACTTTAATCTTATTGGTTGTGAGATACTTTGATGATTTTTTCCTGGGAGGATTTGCATTACAAAGTTTTAGATGTCTTCTTGCCTAAAGGTGTGTTGATATCATCATTATTATTTGAGCTGCTGTCTTCTGAATTGGGATTTTCAGCATATTCTTCTGAAATTTCTAATTCTGATAAAGATTATTCTGATTCATGCTTGATTTTCAGATCTTAGCTCAAATCTCTCTACTGTATTTACCTTGATTCTGAAGACCTCAAAGATTAGAAGCTTTAACAAAGGTTCTCTTAGAATAAAGGATTGTTTGAGGTACTAAATTTGTCTGAACAAAGTTGTTAGTAGAATTAAGATTACCCTTGTTTGACTAAAATCTTCATGAAAGCTTATTTCTTTACACTACCCAAAGAAATTACATTCAAAACAAATAAATCTTAGAATTTAAACAAAAAAATAAACGTCTTTTGCTATTCATAAATTAACTTGAACTTACCTCTGAATTCTTTTATTACAAGCTTAGAAGATAATAGCTACCAATATAGAAAGGTTTAGAGGCTTTGCTGATACTTCTCCCTTAGGTTAGGTGACTTTAGTTAACCCTTCTAAGTTTTACCTAGAAATCTTTTATTGATAATTCGATCCTAAAATTTCAATTCCTTTTTCTTCTTCTTCTCCTTCTTCTTTTATAACAAATTCTATTTTAGTTTTCTTCTAAATCAAGCTCATTTCTCCAGTAAACTAGCTGCATTATTTGTCCTCTTCTTCTTCCTCATCAAAACAATAATTTATCTTAGACACAGACATTTTTTTATCCTTCTTCTAATTTGTGAGCAAAAATGATTTTTCAGTTTCTTATGAACTTTATGTTTTCTGAGAATACAATAACTATGAGGAACATTATGATACACTAAGTTTACTCTTATTATCTTTTCTCCTTATTGGTGATTCTAGACAATTTGTTACACCAGTGTGACTGTGTAAATCATAAGTTTCTTTATTACTTTGAGAATTATGTAAAACTTCACCTTTCGCAGAAAACAATTATTTGCTATTTTCATTTTCATTATTTCCAGCACTATTTGAACCTTTTACCTTTTAACAGCATGACAAAATCCCATTTGTTATTGTCTTTTCAGCTTTAATCACTCTCGGATCATTCAATGCAACATCCTTATGTACAAAAATATATCTGATAATGTTCTATTACTTCACCTAATAAGGGAGGACCTTTTTAATGATCTAGATATATCCAATATATTAGAATGCATTCATAATACGTTGTAATGTTTTCTTGTCGATTTTTCCTTTGCTATATTCATTTTTTATAATTGCATTCTTGAGATCAAAACTATTCAACACTTTTTTCTCATTTACCATGTTTAGAATAAATATTAATCTACATAATTTGCACTTTGATATTTACGTCTTATATCTCTTCAAAGATTTAGTTGATTTGAGTGCTGTTGCTGCTGCTGTTTATGGTTCTTAGAAAATATTGGAATCGAGAATCACATCAGATCTTTGTGATGCTTGCTGCGTCAGAAAAGATAAATTGAATTCGATGGAGCAATGTATGACTAATAAGAGCATCTCCGAAAGTGTTCTGTAGTCACGAGATCTTTAACTTGGAAGCCGAATAAAACATTTCTCAATGAACTGCTGATCTGCTGCATTCAAAGAATCTTGAAGGAAATTTTTATGCTCCTTGAAATAATTGTAAATATGATGGAAACTTTAGCTGTTCAATTTAGGGCTGGAAGAAAATAGTGTGTCTACAGTTACAGGTGTTGTTGCTTGTATTGCTGCAGAAACTGGATTGGACAATAACAAAAGCTTGTCTTTGGGTACTTTTCCAAAATGAACAAGTTCCTCTTAATCTTCACAATCCATCTGATCGAAGGGCTACTAGATCATGATTTACTGAGTATTTTGATTCTCGGCAAGTTCTTCTTTTTTAATCAGTTATTGTCTCATCAATTCATCAGCTTCAGCCTTTAAATCTATCTTCTTATCACCCAATAAGCCGTCCTTTTGTTAGAAAACAACACTTAAATAACACACTTTATTCAATTTATTTAAAATTTCCCCTTACAATAAAGTTCGCCATTTGTTATGTTCTAATCTGATATTTCAAGAAGAATGTTCTGCCTTTTCGATCAGCAGCCTACAGAACGTTGAACATCTCAAGGATGCTATCTAGTTCTCTTACAAACATCTTGATTTCGCCTGTTTTATTTAACTTCCAAGCTATTTCAGTTTGCAGCAAACCTTCTTTGAGATACGATTCGTAGGATGCAATGTTCAGAAGAGTATTCTAATTTAACGTCAATTCTCGCAGGATACATGTGTCTTCTTTGAGATAATTCCAGGCGTCACTGATGCGTGCACGTTTAAAGATTTATGAGTCTATCTTGTCATGGGTATCTTCTTATGATTTCAAATCGAAGTTATGCATTTTCCTCTTTGCTTAGACATCAATTTAATCGCCATCTTTATCAGTGAATTTAGTTGCAATTGCAACTCGGGATGTGTACACTTTCTTAATTACAATAAATTTCATGTTTAATAATTTCCTGCAGTAATGGGAAGTATTCGAGGCATTGAATGGCTTGAGAACTTTATTCCCTGAGATGGTTATAAAAGAATTGATCTTTGACGCTAAATCAAGGTATGATACACCTTCCGATCCAGCCTGATAAATAAACCGATAAACTGTTGAAATTGCCAAGTTGGATGATTCTTCTTTCCAAAATAATGGTAGCAGATGTTCGTCATTTAATTCTTAGCTGATTTCATCATGCAACTTAACAACCCAGCAGCTCAAATCATTTGCGTTGGTCGTTGAAGCAGTGAATAGTTAACTGAACCGTATGCTAGCGAGGAGATTTTCTTATCCAATTTTATTTACTAAAGGACCGAGTTTCGCTACGATTGTTTGAAACGAAGCAGTCTTGTTTTCAGAAAAGCTTAGAATCTTAGCTGTCTTTTTTATTAAGAATTACATTCCTAGATTTTCTTTTTTTAATAGTTTTAAATTAAATTACCTTTTATTATTTACATGGTAGCTTGTAATTATTTATCAATGCGATGATACAAATTCTATTTTTTAATCAGTTCTTTAATGACGCAATTTTATTAGAATAGTTGGTATTTAAAATTGATAAAAGGGCCTTTTTGGTTTATTAAGCGAAATATATAAATAATAAAGAGATACATTTAATTATGAAGAAATTGAATGAAAAAATAATCTGGAGCAATCAGATATTGTCCATTTATGATTTATTACAAATTTGTATTATCTTAAGATAAATACACCATTCCCCTAAATTAAAAAATTATTAGAATCTTTCCTTCTCTTTTACTTCTTAAAACTAATTGCAGTTTATCTTTAGCTTTCTTGATTCAGAGATCCTTTGAAAGATTGCTTTGAATCTCTAAATTAGAAAAAAAACCAAAGATAAAGATTAATTAAGTTAATTTTTTAATTATTGGGCTTTTTGTAAGCTACTAGCTGTTGCTAATCCTTCCCGTTGATTATCCGCCAACAAAATAAAAATTATTAATAATTCAATCACTTAAAGGATTCATATCTACACAAACACGCGCACGGAATACAAAGAAACACAAATATATTCATTTATGGAAATAGCTAATCGCGACACTTACACGACAGATTAAGCAGAAAGTGCTGCTAGAAGACATCGAGCAGCTTCTAACATTTTATTTGATTTTGGACTACTTCAAGATTATCAACAGCAACAACAACAACAACCTTAGTTAGTTTAACCTCGATAAAGAACACCCAGTATATATTTTCCACCAACGCCGATTTCTTAAAAGCATCGGAGTGCTAGTCACTAAGATGCAACAAGACCAAGAAATGCATCTATCTTCAAAGGAGCCACATTTCTGTTTCAGGATTCACAGAATAACTAGCTGGAATCTTAGGAAACTATGAAGAAAGAACAGCATCCATTTGTTTCAACTCATCATTGTAAGCATAAACAATGGTACTCTTTATTTCGTTATGCTGATTCTATTTTTTATGGCAGGTTAAAAGAAGAATGAGATATGTGGCATAGTAAGCTATTACAAACATCTAAATGAAGATATTCAATATTGTAACAATTCTTTTTTCTTTTGTGTTTAAGTTAAGAGAGCAGAAGTTAGTAGCATAGAGTGGTCGTTTGCATAGTTAGAATCTTAGACAATAGATAACTAGAAAATCAGTTTAGAATGTATCTTCATTAACTGAGCAGGAGAAATAACCTTTTGCTCTGACTGAGCAAGATAGAAATCGTGTATCCATGAAAGAATATGTCATGGAACTTCAAGACAATAAAGGAAATAATCTCAAGATACCAACAACAGGATCATCAAGCAAGTAAACAAAATAAGTTTCAATTCAATTACGATTCCTTCACCAATAAATTGCTCTAATACTTATTTTGTTTTGCAGCTGTAATTATCTAAAGAGTCCCACATTGCTCTAGAATTAATGCTATTCTCGACAAGCTTTGGATTATAAACGAAAATCATACTATCTCAAAGCTGTTGAAAGAAGTACATTTTTGAAGAAAATACATGATCCTGAAGCTGAAAACAAAATGCCAGAGTTAAATGAACCAACACCTAATATTAAAAAAGTAAATTTCATCTCGTATAATTCATACATGAGGATTTGAAGATGCAAGAACTTGAATTCGATAGGAAATGAATTCCAAAGGAATGATTAATTTGCAAAAATAGCGGAATAGATTTATCAAAAAAAATGATAAATTGATTGTCACTATTTATCTACCTAATAATGAAGCAACGTGGTCCAGAGAATTAATGAATCTGTTGTGCTATGGTTTCTTCTTTTTCTCTTGTTTTAGCTATTTTAATGTCTATTTGTATTCTTAATAAATTCTTGCTTTGATTGAGGCTGTGCTTGATATTTTTCTATTAAAGGCACATTTCAAGATTATTTTGAGGGGGGGTAATATGTGCAAGGAGAGGTGAAAGAGTAGGGAGAAAGAATTAATAACTATTGATTAAACTACAGTTTATCTATTAATTAATTACACACTACAAGAACTCTAATACCCCCCCTGTAAAATTTATCTCAAAAGTAAAAGAGTAACTCCTGGTTGATCTGTTGTGAAACACTTGAAAAATGGAATCTATTGAGATCTATGAGAACTTCGATGATCTGAATGAGACACAGAAGTATCAATTGAAGGTTCCGCTGTTCAGGAATGAAAAGTAGTACGTCACGGAACTAGAGAACAACGTGAATTATTTCTTGAATCAAATCGGAAAGAATAACTACATCACGGATGATTAAATGGAAGTTGTCATGCCAAGATATGTCCAAAAAGAGAAGAGAAAGAGAGTAAATCGAGCGAAAATGCAAGCGGATAAGTTGAGGAAAGAAGTTGATCAACTCAGAAGAGAAGAACGGCAATATGGAAAGGCTTAGTTTAACTTCGCAAATGAACTACCAGATATATAGCAAAAACCAAGACCAGATCATCCTTCGTTTACTTATTCTAAAGTAGGATAAAACATGCGGGGATATTCGGGAAAAAAATGGCTTTATTTTTTGTTATTTTTTTACAAACATGAAATGATTTTTTTAACTTTCTTTTGAACTAACTTACAGTCATAATCGCAGCCACCTTTGGATGTGCTGAAATACATTTAGACAGAGGAATACAAGGACTATAAATATTAATATAAACCATACTAGCCAGCTTAGTAAATAGTTGGGAATGGTGATATTTCGAAAATATCGATTTCAGCTAGTTAACTCAAAGAACGAAATAAAGGAAGCTATCCATAGTAACTCTTAACAGAAGATTAGCAAGAGAGTCTGCTCATGGAGAAATCTTCCGCTTACTTGCTGGAACATTCGAAAATGGAAAAGAAATGGGCAAGCTCGTTTAAAAATATGGGCACAGCGGAGAAAGGTAATTTAATGAAGAACTACAAGGGAAATGAAAAGGGGATTTTAAGCACTATAGTTAGGAATGGAAGTAAAGCTGAACCGACTGAAGATGAAGTCTTAGTGTCGAATAATAATCTAGCGATTAATTAGATCTTGAATAACATTTAGCATTAGTCCAATAGCAATAATGGGCAGCCAATTAAGACGCCTGATAATTACATATTTTAAGAATTTATTTAACTAGCTAAATAATCACAAGATTCGCTGCATTTTGCTTCTGAAACTACTAACTCACAGCATAAATCATCGCTTAAAGAAGACAGCAAGAAAATTAACATAAAGTTACTTCAACTCAGGAAAGATTCAGGTAAACAATTTGATCAAAATGTCTTGGAAGCTTCAATGCAGAATTGCGGGGTTTCTTTCTAAGAATATGCAATGGGATGGAAATATGAGATGAAAAGCTCAAAGCCAATAAATCGATCTTCTGATTAGCTATTTTGTTAACCTTGTTATGTTTGCCATTTTAAAAAAAGAGAAATTTGTGCTACTGAAACTATTTAAGAATCACTTCTAGCCGATTCTGGAGAAGAACACACCTGCGATTATGACTAGGATATTCCTTGCTTTGAATATAAACCCTCATGAAGATTATTCTCGTGTTAATTGGAAGGAATACTGTCTTTTCAATAAGATTGTAGTTGATTAAAGCGCAGCTGTTATTGACTCTGTGAATTTCATTGTCAAAGTAATTCATTTTTTCTTTTTTGCATTTTTAGTTTGTAAGCTCATTTTGGTTGGGTAGTTTTTTGGTATTGAAGAGAAAAAATACATGCGAAGAATTGAGTTTATGGCGTTGCTTAGACTCGTATGTAGTAAATTCGATGAGTTTCTATTGTCGAAAGGAAAGTCATCTTTGTTTGAGCTTCTGGAATAAAACTTGACTGTGCTCGGATTCCTAAAAGAAGATACAGATTTCGTTTCTTTGAGTGAGTTACGAGCACTCTTGCTTTCTCATAGAATCAATTATGAGACACTACTACAACTAATAATAACTAATTTGTGAAAATGGGTTTTTTTGTGTATTTAACTTTCAAATGATGGATTAAGATACCTCAACACATTAAAAAAAATGAATCATTTTACTATTTTGAGTTATGACTTTGAAAAGAAAAAAACTATTAAAACATATTCACTACATAAGATCAAATGAATTGATTATCCCCTTTGCTAACTGGATTGAAGGAGAGTCTGGAGATAATCACTTGAAATGCTTTAATATTCAAAGAGAAT
>Ga0302271_10002990_pt1 | contig 14693 bp, 9 predicted proteins | sample III_Bog_N1_1_FD_198767 | JGI IMG/M metagenome (GOLD analysis project Ga0302271, IMG submission 198767) | Peat permafrost microbial communities from Stordalen Mire near Abisko, Sweden - III_Bog_N1_1 | ecosystem: Environmental > Terrestrial > Soil > Wetlands > Peat | place: Sweden: Abisko... | reverse complement strand
GCGGCCCCCCAGAAGTGTAAGAATCTAGAAATATTACAAAAAGAGAGTAGGATAAATTCTGATGGCGCTCTATTTTGTTCTTTAAGTGAGTTTTTAGAAAGTGAAATAAATGATAGGAAAACTATGAACATTAAAGGGGGGAAATTTGAAAATAATTAGTCAGTTTTCAATGAATATTTTGATTATCAGGATTTATGAGGAGCAGAGACTTCTTTTTTGGTTTCTTCGCTGCTATTCGCTGCCACTGAATTCTACTGGGCCATTCTCTCATGCGATTACTTCGCTTGGAGAATCAGCAGCTGATAATTCATGTACAACTTCTAGGATGCTTCGGTCACTACAAGAAATAAATCAAAATAACGATAGCAGATCGTTATTTTTTTAAAATAATTGAAATTAAAATATTTTTGTATCTTTTAAGATAATGTATGCTAAATAAAGAGTATTTGAGAGTGTACATTTGTTATCAGCCATCCAGATATTGTCATCATCATCATCATGGTTGTTCTCAGTGTGATGAAATCCAGAATGATTCTTCTATGAGTCTACTTATTTTTGAAGATTTTTGGACTGTTGCGAACATTATAATTATCCTTGGGACTGCATATTCTGTTATGATAAATGATGAGAAGGTTTATTGTTGTCACTTTGAGCCTTTGGCTTATTGCTATTGTCCCTGTGATTTATGGTTTATTTAGATAATGGAATGATTGATTATATTAATGAAGCTAGATTGACAGATTCACGGTTAGTTTTGTTGTTGTTGCTACAATTTTTCCAAGAAGTTCTTTGAGAAGCAGGAATCTAAGCAACTGATTTGGTTTGGCTGGTTGGCTATTAGCTCTTCGGTCGGAAATCTACCAAGACACTTAACAACAAAATGACAGTTAAAAGAAGTAAATAAAGGGTAAATCAAGAGTTGATATGGTTGGATCTCCACCGAATCTTAAAACTATTACAATTTATCAGCTTCAACAATCAAGTACCTTTCAGCATTATTGCTAACATTAGTGTTCTTGTTCTTGATGTTATTCTTGCTGTTGTAAATATCTTCACTCCTTCTTTGGAGTTATTCTTCTTGCCTTTCTATTCTTCTTGCTGAAGAATCCTTTGAAAAGCTCATCACCCTTAGCTAATTTCAAATTGTAGAATGTAAAATACCATTTCCGTTTAGTTCTTTTTTTGTTTTTACTGCCTATCTCTCAGGTGAATAATTGCTGTTTTTCCCATTCATCAAAATCGATTTCAACGGGGATTTCTCTCCACTTTGGGGACATGATGTCGATGGTGACTGTATCAAGCTTCGATTACTGCTACTGCTAAAATTACAGATTTACAATCTCCCCTCCATACATCCCAAACATCTTTTAATAATTGTTTACTCTGCTGACTGTTTCCTTGTGTAGTTATTTGAATACGAATCTCTTGATTTCTCCTCCTTATGCAGCTGCTGATCTTTTCTGTTATTCGCACTCATGCAAATCATTTCTTACTCAATATATCCTGGAGTATCACTCTTTTAGCTATCTGATGTTGTTGCTGTTGTTGTTGTTTTCATCGTCGTTGGTTATGATGTCCTTGATGTCACTGTCTTACCACTATTTGTTCTCTTATCACTGTTATGAAGATAGTCGCTGCTCTTTGTCATACTTTTCCTTAATATCTCAGAGCTACTTCTGCTTTTTAGAGTTGTCTTCGATTCTGATTATTTACCATTCAACAAACTCTTCTGCTATTTCTAAACATAATTTTAGGCATATTCTTCTTCATTCACGCTACTTTGATCTCCTATCGTTGAGCTTAATTAAGGAGAACTTTCCAATTATGGATTTTCATGTTTTTCTTTAGAGTAGTAACCAGACTATTACAGTTAGGGATTCATTTGGCTTTGCTTTTATTGCTAACAACCTGTTTTGTTAGATAAACGTTTTTTCTATTCCGCAACTTTAGCTGCATTGGATTCATTCTTTAATTGTTTGCTTTCGGTTATTTTTATACTGTTCCGCAAGATCATCGCATGCGTTTAAGCTTTTAATTACGACACCGAAGAACGCTCAGCTTTTGGTAGCATCTTTGAGGACTATCCTGAAGCTGGACTTATCGAACGCTACTATTTTGCTCGGCAGGGAAAAATACTATTGGGCGAATGCGAAATGTTATTTGTTGTTTAAGAAGGCTATTAGTGTGTAGAAGTGCCATTGAAGGTTGACGATTAGCAATTTGATTCTGTTGTTCGTTGAGTTTAAGAAGGCAATTTAGATATTGTGAATCCTTGTGAAGTGCTGTAAAGATATTTCTCATTATTGTCCTTATTGTTATGCTTAGTTTAGTAGATTTTACTGCTGTTACTGTTGTGGTTGCAGTTATTGCTGCTTAACCGTGCTTATTAGGACTTCACGATGGTTGATGGATTCTCGTAAGTCAATAAGTCAATGATTTGTTTTGCATTGCAGGAAATCTATGAAGGAGACTATTTAATTAGCATGGAACCCATATTCTGTTTTTTAGTCACTGGTATCTTTTCAGCAATTGACTAACCACTAATGATCATGGGTTAGTTGTCAGTCATTAGTTATGATGGTTGTTCTCCATCAAAACTAGGAATACCACTATTGCTACTGCTATTACTGCTGTCCTGGCTACTATTTGATAAATCCTATTGGTACTCCATTGAATGCTACTAGTTTTACAATGAAACTGAAGGCAACACTGATTCTTCATCAGATTACTTGCGAAGTTGTATTTTATTCAGCTGGCTTTTCAAAGTAGTTTAATTGTTCGCTTGATCTTATTTGATTGGACTAAGATTTGCTATAGAAGTAGAAACCACTTATCCAAGGGAAGATAGAGTATTCAACGTAAATGGCAGTGGTGGTGGTGGTGGTGGTTATGATGACAATGTAGAGGATTCTTGTAAATCTGAACTGCATTTGATCAGCACCAGCGAGCATTTCTTCTTTATCATGGAATCATCATCGTTGTTTCTGTTGTGATTGTAGGTACTTGCACTCTTAGGCGAATAATAATTGTTCATTAGATTAACTTTGTTGCTCTTAAGAATCTTTGATTTATGTCCTTTCGCTTCGAGAAGAGCTGTCTTGAAAGCTTCAACTTGCTCAATGTCAGATCCTTGAGTTATCATAGAATGAAGATAATTGTTGTTGCTATTATTCGTTGTCTGGGTGTTTAATGAACGACGAAGAGATTGCTACAATTAAGAGCTCTAAAGCTATTATTATTATTAGATTAGTCCTTGCTATTATTGTGATTGCTGTTGCTAAGATGATTTGAGTTTAGATTAACTATTCTTCTAATTCCCATAGTTATTTCGAGTCTTGCTTTGGATACATACTTGCAATGGCTTATCCTTCGAATCTGACCTGATGAAATGCTGCTCATTTCTTGAAGTAGATCTCTATTGTTATTATTTTTATTACACTTATGATCTAGCATCAAACGAATCAGCATGTTTTCTATTACTTTTATTGTCTCTATCAGCATTCTAAGACTCAACAATCCCCGAGCTTTGTTGTTTCTTGCTCTTTTCTATTTTGTTTATGTATTAGAGTTCCTAATTATTGCTATTAGAATTACTATTATCACTATACTAACTCTAACTCATGTGATTTTCATTATCATGATTGGTTGGTATTGTTGAGCGTTTCTTGATGCTTGCAGTTGGACTGCTTGATTAGTTCCAACCAATACTTTACCGAAATCCATGTTAATTCGGGGTATTCTCTCTACTGTAGTTATTCTAGTAGTTCAAACTGTTAACATGATTCGTACTTCGTTAGCTGGAACTACGATTTAAACTACTGGAATTGTTCCGTTTGATCTACTTCGTTAACTGCTCAAAGAGCTATCTCCTCCTTGTATTCAAACACAACAACAACAACCAAAATTGGCTTCTTTTTTGTTAGTTTGCATAACTTCGAAGCACTCACTCTAAATTAACTCTCTTTCCTTACTTTTTTGTTAATTCAAAAATATAATTTGCCCTTTTTGTTTTTTGTACCTATCTTCGAAGATAATTGCAGCTTCATCTTCATTGAGTCTACTGAGTCTCACACTGCTGTCACTTCGGATATTCTCTTCAGTCTTCTGCTATTTATTTGGCTATGTCAGCGACAGTGAAATGCTATTGTTACTGGCATCTTCTGAGTTCTTCAATCTTGCAGGAAATAAGAACGAACATAGCATAACTCTCACAATATAATTTCAATAACTTCTGTGGTTACTTATTTAAATTCGAAGGACTACTACGCAAGGATCTCTTATCTGTTCATTTGAAATGTAAACAAATGAGAAAAATGGCATCCAAACAAATAATGAACCTCCTTTTTTCTCAATTTGAATTTTTTCACTCATCTAAAATTAATCATATCCTTTCAATTGCCCATCAAATGTTACTTTCTGGAGACTGTCCTTAACGTAAATCCTGCTGCTAATCCCTCGAACCTCTTGGAGCATTCTATCTCAGCATAGACTAACCTTCCTTGTCTGTGTCTAATAATCCCAGCGATGATTCTGCGTTCTTTATATTCCTCTTAAATCTTCTTCTTCTTCTTCTTCTTCTTTTTGTCAGTGTATTCTTATGGGTATTGTTACACAAGTTTAGATCTATTTTTTTTCTTTTTACCTCTCTATTGAAATAATTTATTGGTTTATTAGTTCTGCTAGATGAAACCTTTGTGAGACTACTTGCGAGTTGCTTGGCTGATATCTCTAATTAATAACATTCTCTTTTTTGTATTATGGTGATACGATTACTCTTCCAGTGTTTTTAATATCGTGTGGTGATTATTGGAGAGGTACTAATATTATCTAAAATATATAAAAATACTACTTTATGCAGCTACAATAAGAATTGTTAATTTTTAAATATTTCCTCTACTCATGTTTGATTATTCCAAAAGAGAACAATCAAGAATAGCTAAGACAAAATAAAATATATCTCGATTGTTTAAATTAGCCTTAAATGAAGCATGCTAATTTTTCAAATAAAGTTGATTTTTAGATGGTTTATTAATCTTTGATCAAAATATTTATTTTTTAAAAAAAAAAGATAATCCAAAATCTAAAATACTATGAATTTATCTTTTTATGTCTAAATGGTATCCCTGCGATTATTATTATAATTATTAAAATGGAGATTATCTCATGCTTGTGGGTGTTGTGTAGATCGTTTTCAAGAGTTTCTTGACTTTCCAACAGTCAAAACGGTAGCAGTTAAATCAATTGTAATTTTTTACCTAGGAGTACAAACAATACTAGGAGATAAATATTTTTCTAGAAAGAGTTTTTCATCCCTCCCTACACAGGTAATTAATTTCATAAAGACCGTTAAGACAAATGGTGCGTTTAAGGCAGCAGATTTCTCTGGGAGGAGCAGGAGAAGTTATGTTTTTAATTTTGAAAAAATAAGCAACACAAAAGAATCAAATCAAAATCAAATACAAAAAACAGGTAGATTAGCTAGATCTAATAGCATTCGTAAGGGCAAATCACACACTTGAGATATTACCTTCAGCAGGCTAATACGAATTGAATTATCGTTTATTTTTCAAACAGCAATTCTAGTGATTAAATTGAAGGTTTTAAACCAACAGCCGCTGAGAAACATTTCCATAGAATTTTTTAAAATTCCCCTTTGAAACAACTCTCTAAGACAATAAGGAATGAGTAAAGTCATTGAGAACTACATCCTCAAGGAAGCAGTTGGTAGTGGGCAATACGGAAAGGTGTTTAAATCCAGCCATGCCGTTACTGGTGCAGTTTATGCGGTTAAAGCGATCAAAAGTGAGAAATTCAAAAATGTACCCAAACTCTAAGAGTTCACCAACAACGAGATCTCCACCTTGACGAAGCTCGTCAATCCGAATGTCATCGCCTTCGTGGAGATGCTTAGGACAGCAAACAACGTCTATTTGATCTATGAGTTCTGCAATGGAGGCACTTTAGAAGATGTCATAAAGAAAAAGAAATTTCTCCAAGAGAAAGAAGCGCTCGTTGTGTTCTCTTAAATCATCAACGCATTTCGATCGCTCTTCAACAATAACATCCTCCACAGGGACTTGAAACCCTCGAATATCCTGCTTCACGATGGGGTCATTAAAGTCGCTGATTTCGGATTCTGCAAGACCTTACTGTCTCCTTCTGATCTAACGCAAACCATGGTTGGCTCGCCTATCTACATGGCACCGGAGATTCTCAAAGGATGCAACTACAATATCAAAGCTGACATCTGGTCAATGGGTGTGGTGCTATTTGAGATGCTGTTTGGATACTGTCCCTTCGAAGACAAGACGATTGCAAGACTCATTGCGCAGATTGACACCAAGCCACTCAATATCCCCAGACACATCAACAATATCTCACCAAAAGTCGAAGAAATTCTCCACAGAATGCTCACAGTCGATCCAAATAAAAGAATCGAATGGAATGCACTTCTCAGCTCTCCTCTTTTCGAGAGGGCACCGCTTCAAGATAAGACAACATCGACATCCGTAAAAAACAGCAATTGTTTTGATTTATTATGATATGTTGCCCTATTTTTCAAGTTAAAAACAAATTATCTTGTTTTTAATAGAATTAAACTCCCCTTTTCAATGCTCCTGCGACTCAATCGGTTTAACAACAACAGCAAGTACCTCAACAGTAGTAACTCATTTCTCCATACATTCTACCCAATGCATAGAATAGCTTAAACACTCCATCAACAGCAATATCATCTTAGCCACAAATCTAGCAGCCATCACAGATTGATTTGTATTAACAACAGCAAGATCAGGCACAGCTCATGCAGTAACAAAAACAGAATTCTGCTGTTTCAAAACTATTAGAATTGAGAACATAAATCATCTATCAGATATAGACTCTAAGTTCGCTGATCGAAGCTACTACCGAAAACGATCAATAACAGTAACAATATGTGACTCTTGGGTTGATTCTGTTAAAAAATGCATCAAATCAAGCTGATTACCTCAGATCACAACTCAACTCAAACTAACAGCAATTACAAATCCCTTCCCCATCTGAGTCTACTAACAAGAACACTTCAGGTAGCAATTCCGACAATCAAGTTATGCTGAACCAGGTGCTTGCGTTTGTTCAACGAGAAGTTTAGATTCTCTAGAATTGTCTAGGATCGTTCAAAAACGAAGTCGAGAGATTACTGCTATCAAGCATGTCTTACTCATCAGGGCTTAATTCAACGTTGAAAAAGGAGCACGACATGATTGGCATTGATTTCTAGGGTTTCAAGTCGACTGTGTTATTCTTTATCGATTCTATTGTCCTCAACCCTAGCACCAACAACACCAATAATCCTTCGACTCCTACGCTGGCTCAAGCATAACTCGCTAATTAAATCTTGAATTGTTTCTTGCTAGAAGAATATTTCGCCAACAAAATTGAGCCTGCATATAATGATCTGAATAACTCCGCGAAAACATCAGATTTAAGTTCCTTGCTGAACATAATCACGCACAAGACTGAGCTTGTCAAACTGAAGATCAAGCCATAAGATAAATGGTTCATTTTCTATTGAGAAAAGAATAACGATGAAGGTTGCTAACTCCACCCTAAGATTGAGGGTGTTTTTTCTTAGAAAAGCAAAAAAAGAATAACAACAACAATAAATTAATTATTAAAGCATATCTATTTCTACATATGTTATCATATGTAATAATGCACAATTTGAAATAAAACAACAAATGTATTTGGATTAATTATATTCTCTTAGAAAATCAATGTTTCTGTTCGGAAGAAGAAGAAACAAAAAAGGAACACATTTTCTAATAAAAGAAAAGCAAAAGAAACTTTTAAAACACAAAATAAAAGAATAACAAAAAATATAAATAATATAAAAGAGAATAAACAACACAACCAACAACAACATCGCGCTTCTTTCAACCATGTCACTCAGGTGAAGTTCGAATCTGGTAAATAGTACTCCTTTTAGTTCATGTGCAGTTTCAGATTCTCGTCTTCTAAAAATAATTTTGGGAAATCAACTGCAAAGCCAACAATCTAGTTTTTGAATTCAGCGTATTTGCTTAGATCTTTCTTGTTTTTGAAAGCCTCCCAATCACTTGTGGATTTGATTTCATCGTCAGGATAGCATCGAAAAACATCTCTGTAGATCTCAGTGTTCACCTAAAGGAATTCATAATCAAAATTAGAATAAAAACGATTAAATTTCTAGAATTGCAAGGAACTACAAATTTAATCTTCTAACCTGAGCGTTGATCTTCATTTTTCTGTGAAGCAAACTTGAAAGGGGGTCAATTAATTCACTCTGGGGAAGCCCAAAATGTTCATGGAAGAGTGACATCCTCAGAGAATGGGCAAATTTGCTGGCTTCATATTTCTCACCGTTCATAGTTGTTTCCACGGATGTTTTGTCTTCCACAATCATCTTTTTTGTCAAAATAAACAAGAAGTTTTAATTCAAAGTGACGCAGCAATGTTTTATCTTACAGCAATTTCTGAGTCTCTAGAACCTTTCATGCTTCTGTCATTGATATTTGCAGAACCCATGATGACAATTCTATCATCAACAATCATTAATTTACTGTGAACATATACAATCTCTGTAACTGGCTATCCATCACTAGGTCTTACAGAATGTGTCCTTAACCCATAAAATGTAATATATTCCCCTGGATTCTCGATGCCTTCTTTCTTGAGAGTCTCCAAGATCGAAGTGCCCCCTCTGGAAATCGTCGCATACTCCCAATGCAGTTAGATCTTCAGGATACTTGAATTCCCATCGATTTCTCCTTCAAATCCAGGCAGTAATGGCAAAACAACTACAACTTTAAATTTTTCTCCGTTTTGTTATGCTTATTTGATCCTGGATACGATTGCTTAGGAAATCCCGTTTTTCACAGGTGATCCAGCTAATCCACTGATAAAGAACTAGTTCTCAATGTAAATGAAATGCTCAGCTTAGCCAATTAACTGAATATACGCGATGTGAATACTGCATTCGGTTTCTTTGACACCGCAAGACCAGACACTACTAGATCTCACGACTTAGCAATCTGTCTTGCCTTTAGACGGCTTTATAGCTTTCTTATTATCGAGAATAATATCCTAGTCATCTTTTAGAGATCTTGCAAAACAAAATAAAAAACACTTTTAAGTCTAATCTTCTTCTTCTTCTCAAAAAGAAGTTCCCAATTTTAAACCTCTCTCTCTCACACACCCACAAAATATTTCCCACTCATATTCCTTCTTACTCTACTGAAGAATCACTGTCTACACTTTTCTTTCTTCTCAATCTATTCATAAGAGACTTTTCTTTTTTATCCGCTTCTCGTTTCTCCAGATATCCCATCGATGCATCCTCTTCTTTCGCATTTCTTACTTATTAGAGAAGATCGAAGAATTATTGATCGAATTCCTGTTTCTTTTCCTCCACAGAAGCTGATCCTGTGTTTCAACATTTTTTCAATTAACAATTAGATATCCATAAATTTCTCAATACTTGACACACCAACCAATCTATTTCTTGTTATCTTCCTTTTTTTGTTACTTTATTTCGTAAGTGTTTGCTCTTGTGGATGGAATAACTCAATATCTTCTGAAGCTCGTTTTTGCAGCACTGGAAACGCAGATGTTGTCACTAAGATTTTGGGATCTTTTGAAACAGTCACAGAATCCGAATGTTAGCTTATGTATCCCAACGGCATGATCGTGTCAGTGCTACTTCTAAATTTGTTATTCAATGGTAAAATATTGATTTCATTCTTGCTGGAATCCTTTGATTCTTCTTTTGCTTCTTCAATACCATTAATCTAATTGCTAACTCCTCCTGTTTCAATGTCTTTATGCTATTCTTCGTAATCAGTACTCTTTTTATTCCCATTAATGCTGCCATCTATATTATCCTCCTTTTGATTCTCAGGAATAGGAACAACAACTTAACCAGCAGAAGTAATATTCTCATTCTGTTATTATTTGATTCCACGATTTGATGTGAATTATTAACCTTAAGCATTCCCCTAACCATCTCCGATTGTGATATTTTTTGACGAATTATTGTTGTTTTTATTTGGATCTGATTCCCGTGCTGAAAACAACCCATTCGAGCTTTGCGATATTGGATTAAAATGTGCAGATATTCTTGTTTCTTTTGCAAGCTAATTAAAATAAAGATCGTTAAGGTTTTAGCGCTAAAACGAGAGACTCTCTCCTTTCTGCTCATCCTAATCTACTTCTTAATTCCTTTCCAGGAGATTCCTCTTAGCGTCCACCGATTTATCCTCTTCTTCATTCTCTTACTTGGATCCTTCTTCCTGCTATGCTAGTTCTTTAGGTGGAGAGTTTATACTTTCCCTTAATTGTTTCCACTTTTTCTTTAATTTATTCAAAAATCCAGGCTTCGAATTATCTTCCAACGATTCTTCAGGTAAGTCTTCCCTGCGTGCGCGCAGAATGAATTTGTTTTCTTTGCTCGCTTTGAGCTCGATATCTGCTAACACAAAATTCCAATATTGTATGAAATGTCTCACTAAATCGATGACACCATCTCCAACGACTCTCATAGCAATATCGTGCCTGCAGAGAGAAACACAAAAAAGACAAAAAGTGATGAATATTTTTCAAAAACGCATATCTCGTGAATTAATTAATTCTACCAAGGCATTCTTTGATCATTTATCCTGTCAATGTCAGATTTAGTGCTATTCCTCACATTCTAGAAGTCCTTTGTTCTCCCATTTGCGAAATCAATTCCTATTTTCATAAACCAATTCAACAAAAAACAATATTTCTCTTGATATCTTCTTCTACTTCAATTATCTCATATTTAATATCAACTTCTTAACTTACCTGGCCAAAATTATCTATTAATATCCCCATCCGTATCAGCAGGATCGAACAAACGATGCTACGAATTATCCATCCTACCATAGCAAAGATCTAAACCACCTAGAAACCCAACTTTTTAATCTACTATGACAAGTTTCTCGTGATGCGACCACATAAATGGAATCAGCGTCGAAGGATGTCTCAACACCTTGATATTCGGATGTAATCCCATGAGAATCTATTTTGTAAAATGCGAATCGATCGACAACGCAACTTTCGGTTCTTTATAGACGATTATGAAGATCTTCACTTTCTATGATGCTTTGAGTTCCAGCAGCAAATCGAGTCTAGAATTACTGTTGGCTGAAGGTGTCTTAGAGTTTGGTGTTGTTTTCAATCTCTATTGTTACTACTAAACAGGTCGTAGCAAATGCAATTAAGGAGCTAACCACCAATCTGTGATGAAAATCTCGTGCTCAGCTTTTTTAATATATTTATACACATCTCGGAAATAATCCTGCCCGTCAACATACCATTTGCATAGATTTGCTTCTCGCACTGGAGAAAACGAAGCAAACCTATGCGTACCTAGATAAGGACTTTAATCAATGGCTTCTTTCAAGCAAGCTAGGAAATCGAAGAACTAAAACAGTGACAGCGCTTCTAAGGTTAGTTTTCTATTCGATGAATTCAACCTTATCCCTTTTTCATACCCTGTATCTGTGATCCCATAATTTACCGAAAAATCATAGTCAAACATGAGCATCTCTCGAATCTAGCAGTTTTCCTCTCTCATTCCCTTCGAAATCGACACTCCATCGGAGGTGATGCAAAAATATCGTTTATTCCAATTCCCCCAGAATACACCACATCTAACACATCGATTTTCGTTCGTCCTACCTCCAGCCTTCTTAATCAAGAAGCTTTCTTTGAATTTCTTATGTCCTTAATGATCGATAGCTGATATTTCCAAGAACTGCTGCAGGATTTCATTTTCTCTCAATGGAGAATGATAAATACATTTAGTTAAGTACAAGAAGAACTAATCATGCAGCTGCTCAGGGATTTTATCTGTTTCGGTCTTCGGAATAGGGTACATCTGGGAGTCCTTGATTTCATTGTCTTATGCGATTTTTTTCATCTTTAAAATATACAAAAATACTCTTGTGTTGGTTACTTTGAATCAAGTAATTTTTTAATTAATTGAAAGTCAAGCAAGAAGAGCAAGATTGTCCAATCATACTTGAAGTAACAAGTATTGTAATCGAAAACAACAAAATTGATCTAAAGAGAGATTTCTTTTATTTTTGATAAAAAAAATGCTATGATAAAAAAGAAAATATCTTACAGCATTATCGAGAATCTAAAAATCAGCAAGTCTCTTACGGATTCTTGAGAAGAAAAGCAAACAAAATAAACAGGATTAAAATGGCTTTCATAAGATGATTTAGGAATCTATCCTTCGATTAAAAATAAATAGATTCTTTTTCATGATTTAAAATTTTAGCTCTTTTTTCGATTGTTTTTTAGTGATACTCAATTGTTTTTTGCAAGAATAAACGAATATTTTTGTATTTACTTCCATGTTTAGCTTTTCCAAGTGACTTGAAAGACATAGATATTATCCGTAAGCTTAAGATTGCTCTTATTCCCTTTGGTGATGTATTACTCAGGTTTGAATTTCAAACGAATGCTCTCAATAAACTATCTCAGATTGAGAATCTCTAATTTTTTAATCTCTAAACTTTCCGGAACAGACGCGAAAGATGCTTAAATCGTCTTGGAATTTCCTTATTTCTCAGGCTGTTACTTCACTTGACTGCATTTATGCTCTTCTTCATCGGATATCACTCCTAAAGAATCATCATGTTCAAAACTGTAGTCTTCCATTTTTTGAGTTAGTTCCTAAGTGAATATGTTATTGATTAATATTAATATTTTCTTCGTAGCACTTCTCTCTCTCTCTCTCTTTCTGTGGGGTTAATATTGCTACTTAAAATCTGTGTGAAATTTTGTTAATAATTCAAGAATATCCTATGAAAACCTCAAAAAAAATAAATCAATAACCAAAAACAATTTCTCAATTTGTTCTTTTATTCTTTTTCTTCTAGATTTTTTAATCTTTCCTTCTTTGTGATATATTGAGCTATTTAATTATATTCAAGAATCAATCCAGTAGACAGCAAATAAATCAATTAATGAATGGATTTTTTTCATGTTTTCTTTTACAGAATAAATCATTTTAGTTGGAAATCAAATTTTCATTTTTAGGGAGGGGGGAGAGAGGGAAACAAATAAAAAATGATTTTCAAGACAAATAATTTATAAAGAATAAATTAACTCATCAAAAGAAGTCTAATCATTCTTGCAAAGGAATTTTAAATCTTTTTAATTAAAAATAATTGTTACTAAGTTTTTCAAACATTTACACACACAAAAATCACTCTTTATTTGCTGCTTAGAGTTGCTTTAAAACATGACCGACCATTCACACAAAACCAATATCAGGTAAATAGAATTCAACTTGATTTCCCTTGAGACGAAGGTCTTCATCTGACAGAAAATACTTAGGAAAATCGACTGCGAACCCAATTATGTCTTGTCTAAGAGCATCATATTTGCTTAGATCTTTCAAGTTCTTGAAATTATCCAATTCACTTGTTTTAGATATTTAATCATCAGGATAACATCTAAATATCTCCCTGTAAATCTGGGTGTTTCTCTGTTTTTTAAAGCAATAAAAACCATAACAAAGGTCCATCAAAAACAAACTCAATTTTCTATTAGCCATAGCATCAGACAAGTTTTAAAAGAATAAGTGTTGTTTTTTGTCACCTTCGTGTGAGTTTATATTATCTTAAAGAGATTATCTGAGAGTGGATCGATGAGTTCTTTCTTTGGAAGTCCAAAATGTTCTGAAAATAACTCCAACCGAAGAGACTACGCAAATTTACTTGCTTTGTATTTCACACCGTTCATGTATGAATCCACGAGTTCTTAATCTTCCACAACCATCTCAAAAAATTAAATGAGTCACTAAAGAAAGCCATTAGCAACTATATTTACAGCGATTTCTGAGTCTCTAGAACCTTTCATGCTTCTGTCATTGATATTTGCAGAACCCATGATAACAATTCTATCATCAACAATCATTAATTTACTGTGAACATAAATGATTTCCGTAACTGGCTATCCGTCGCTTGGTCTAACTCCATGTGTCCTTAAGCCATAAAACGAAATGTATTCCTCCGGGTTCTCAATTCCTGCATCGATAAGCTACTCCAAAATGGAAGTTCCACCTCGAGAAATCGTTGCATACTCCCAATGCAGCTATAACTTAAGTACATTAGATTTCCCATCGATTTCTCCTTCAAACCCAGGCAGCAATGGCAATACAATAAATACTCTGAATTTTTCTCCATTCAAATATGCCTATTTGATCCTTGAAGTGATGGCTTAAGATATGCTGTTACTCACTGGAGCTCCAGCAAGTCCACTAATGAAGAACTAATTTTCAATGTAAATGAAATGTTTTGCTTCTCCGATGAGCTGAATATATGCGATGTGAATGCTGCATTCAGTTTCTTTAACACCACATGACCAAGCACTACTAGATCTTACCATTTAGCATTAAACTTATCCTTACGATTAGTGTCTTTCATTTTACTTTCCGAGAATAATATCCCTTTTTTCTGACCTGCAGCAGTAAAACACAAATCAACACAAAATTAAATAAATTATCGTTTTCCCACTGATTCTTTCATTTGAGCAATTAGTTGCAAATATTCTATTTCATAATTAACCTGTGGGGGGGGCGCCCCCCCCCCCGGGGGGTGGTGAGTGGGTGAAGTTGAGAGAGATATTTTTGTGTG
>Ga0302271_10002989_pt1 | contig 14700 bp, 12 predicted proteins | sample III_Bog_N1_1_FD_198767 | JGI IMG/M metagenome (GOLD analysis project Ga0302271, IMG submission 198767) | Peat permafrost microbial communities from Stordalen Mire near Abisko, Sweden - III_Bog_N1_1 | ecosystem: Environmental > Terrestrial > Soil > Wetlands > Peat | place: Sweden: Abisko... | reverse complement strand
CATTTTCGTTTTCCCTGTAGTTCCGATTCCAGCAGATGTAAACAACTACTGCTGGCCTGTAATTATTAGCAAAGACCTACCACCTCTTCAAATGCACCTACGAACCTCATAAAAAAGTTTGAATAGTCCACATCCTCAAAATAGTCATGAGTCTCTTCAGGAGATGAAGGAATATCGTCCAGAGTATTGTCACCTGAGCTTTTGTCAAATTCTGAAATCATAAAATCGATGCGTTCACCATTGATGCGATTATAAAAATGCCATCCATCTTTCTTTGGAGTCCTTAGTATTTCACCACCAAAAATGTCATGTATCAACAATGAATTAACTATGTTCTGCTCATTTTCAGTAATAGCCGGAACAGAGCCTGATCTGGTTTCCAGTGCCCAGCTGCGTCTCAGTGCTTCTTGAACAACAATCTTGTTAAACATGGTTTCTTGCTTTATTATGTTGTAAGTTTAAAATTAAATTTATTGACTTTAATTCTCCATTATATAATCCCTATCCAAAGGTTGTGCCATAAAACCTATTCAAAAGATGATTGATAAGATGTATTTTTATAAGTGGCTGAAACTAAATTATATATGACTGTGAATTATTTTAAAAATTGTAATGGCTTCGCTCATTTCAGGAATCTCTGCCCTAGGGGAAGAGATTATATATAAAAAAACGCACAAGTGTGCGGTTTTTTAAATAAAAAAAGCCATTGCAAATTGAAGATTTACAATGGCCTTTTTCTTAGATATTCTTCAATATTTTCATAAATTCTTCGGGTTTTTCATTCAGATGTTTTGAAAAACTTGCGCCCAGGTTAAACGACCACATAAAATCTTCATCAGCTGTACCTGGCTTGATGCGCCTGCCAATACTCCATGCCAGGTTGATTTTCGACAGCATTTGTTGATCCTCTGAAGCGACTTTTTTCAAATAAGCTCCAACAGATTCCGGATCAGTCTCTTTTGAATGAATAAAATCAAGCAAGTCTTTCTGCCTGTTATAGTTGTATTCAATGAATTCAATAGTTAAAAGAAGATCTTCAAAATCATGTTTGTTCTTAGTGATTCCTTCTTTGCAGGTCGTTAGCAGCTTTGATATTTCAAGGAACTTGTTTTTCAAATTCTTATTTTCTACTGCAATATCTTTGATTTCCTTCTCGGAATGCCAGCAGAAAAATTTGAGGCTATCATCCCGACCACAACCCCATTGAGGCGTTTCCCTGTAAATTTCCGAGTATACCTTTTCCCAGTTTGCATCATATTTCGCGCCGAAATGGTCCTTAACGAATTGTGGGATCGCAGCCATAAAATGATAATTTCCTTTGTTTCTAAGAATTTCTGCAGCAATAGTGTAAGTGTCCCACTGGCTACCCTGAAGGTATCGCTTTGGCACCCAGTTCGATAGAAATATACCCAGATTGTTTGAATGGTTCAGATTACCATAAACATCAGCATAGGCGTTGATGTTTTGAAACTGTTTTTCACCAACACGTGGTCCCCAGGCGCACCAACTGACAGCTGGACAGCCAATCAGTTTAAAACCCTTACTTAGAACCGTTTGAGCCAGGGTTTGGATTTTCTCTTTGTTGGTTTCCCAGTAATTCCAGTCCATAATGACCATGTCCTTATCAAGCAAATCAAGCACTTCAATATCGTTGTACAAAGGAACATCACCCCATATAATTGTTTTTCTGCCGATATCTTTCAGGGAACTATGCAGTTTATTTACATATTCTGCCCATATCTGCGGTTTGCTTTTAGATTCCAATGCCTTTTTTGACAACTCACCCGAACCCCAATTTACCTCATCGCAGCCAATATGAAAATACTGGCTTGGAAAAATAGAAGCTACCTCTCTATAAAGATCTTTCAACAGATTTAATGTTGAATCGTTAACGGGGCAAAGGGCATTGAAATCTTCCCCGTAGGGGCTGTCGCTCAACGACTTATATTTTTTTGTTTGGGTTATGTACCTGGAATGTCCGAAGGATTCGATCTCCGGAATCATTTCTATTCCATGATTTTGTGCGTAATCAACTATCGTCTTTAATTCCTTTGTTGAAAATGCTCCTTCACACATTTTCAATTCGGGATGAGAAGTGAAAAGATATGCCGACCCCTGGTCATCTGTCAGACGGAATATAATGGCATTCATACCTTCTTTCTGACAAAAGTCAATCAGCCTGAAATAATATTCAATAGTTTCGACACCCCTGGGAGCATCAATCATAAATCCACTGAATACCTTTTCCTCAGAGCGGGTCATGGAATTTGCATTAAAGTGGATGAGAAGTATTAAAAATAATAAATCTATTAATTTATGTACCGCCTTCATTGCATTACACCTTAATAAAAATACTTTTTCTATACATTAAATAAAGCAAAAGCCAGGCAAGAGTTATGTTGCCGATCACAAGTACTAATTGACCCGCATTTTCGCTCATCGGATTTATAATCCAACCGAATAATGAAGTAGTTGTGGAACTAATATTCAACAAGTTGCCAACAACAATAAGATAAATAAAAATGGAATTTGTGCCGATAACCCTAAAAAATAATGTCCACTTTTTATATCCCAAAACATCTATAACGAAATAAAATAAAGCAACCAAAAGAAAACTAATACCTCCTGAAAGTATATTGTAAGTTGTTGTCCAGCACTTTTTAATTACAGGATAAAATGGACTGATGAAAAGTGAGAGTACAATAAGCCCGATACCGATTCCCACTAAAATACGAAGTTTCTTTTGTGGTGTTGAATCTTTTTGAAGCAATATTATTCCTGCGAAATATCCCATCAGGGTAACCCCGATAGCCGAAATAATACTGAGTATTCCCAACGCATCGAAAACCCCATTGCCGGAAACCATCTCTCCATCTGGGCCATATGCCAGCCTGCCGGGTAAAAGCATCCGGTCGATATAGCTATTTATACAACCATACGGTGTCAAAATTCCACTTCCAATCCCGGGTACAGGTATCAGCAATTGTACAACAGAGTAACCAATCAGCAATCCACATAGCCAGAACAATTGATTTTTCAGCGACTTAGCGTAAATAACAATGAGTGAAGCAATAAAATAGGAAATGCCGATCTGCCCCAGAATACTTACATATCGCGCGTTCGAAAATCCATTACGTAAAGTTCCATTGAAAATGATACCTAATGCGATCAGAATGAGCATTCTTTTGGCAATTTTTAAAATCACTTCCTTTTTAGAACTACCCTTTTCCAGTTTTGAAATTACAGCAATAGGAATAGTTACACCGGAAATAAACATGAATAAAGGAAATATCAAATCTTCAAAATGAAACCCTGCCCAGGTAGCATGTTCCATTTGTCGGGAGAGTACCTGAAGCCATGCAGCAGGGAAACACTTCGCAAGCACTTCAATCAGAGTGCCTCCTCCAATAATCCAGAACATATCAAATCCGCGCAAAGTATCTAATGACAATATGCGTGGTTTTTGTTCCTTAGTCGGCATTTTGGTTTTATCATTCATTAGCTCAAGGTGTAAAGACAGGTTATCAGTTGTTAAGTTTGGATCAAATGTATTAATTTTCTGTAAGCTAAGTAACATGAACAAAATGTGGCAATCATGTGTACTTCATGCTCAATTATTTAGTCCCCGTTTTTTCCGGAGCGAATATCTCTCCCTGATAGGAGATAGTGCTGCGATTATCGCTGGAGATTGAAAGCGATGCACTTCCTTCAGATCCTACTGAAAGGAAAAGCCTGAAAATGTCGGCTTCTCCCTTTACTAATGCATTTATCTGAAAGGATCTTTTACTTTTTTCTGTCGTAAACTTTTCGGGTTTTCCCTTGAAGCTGAATCCTGTATCATTCCCGAAAGCAACTGCACTGTAAGCCCTGCCAAAAAATGGCATATAACTATCAATAAAGTCAGGTTGGAATTTTATTCCATACTGGTTTGCCGATATGTTAACAGGTCTCATTCCTGCAGGCAAAGCTATTCGTGGAACAAAAACGAATTCCCTGTCATTTATCATCATTTCTACCTGAGTCCGTTTATCCAGTTTGTTATCTTTTTTTAGGTCCCCTTTGGTTTTGCCCTGGGAAAAACTTGTGGTTATCCCTACTGAAAGGATCAATACCACTATATATAATCTAGTTTTCATATTACCGTTTTTTTGATTTTTCATTATTAATCCAAATACGCAAAAGTCGTACCAAACTGCCCTTTTTTAACGTCGACCCTGTAAAGAGGCTTTGTGGATGAATGAGATATGTTTGTTAATTTCACGGAAGGAGGTTGCTCACAAAATCGGCCAATCTTAAAAGATCCTCTCTGGACTCAAAATCGACCTTATTTGATTTGAGGTAATTTCTGATATCATCTCCTTTTCCAGGCAAGACATTGATTATATTTTTTTTACTGAATCGAATAAAGTCATTTTCCGGTGTTGAATAAAAATATTCCGCTGTGTTCTGAAGAACCATATCTTCGCGGACTATCAAATTAACGGTATTTCCACTGGTTAACACATATCCATATGACTCAGAAGCTGCACTTCTGTTTATTGTACCATATGCACCTTCCTTTTGTATATCTTTAATTACAATAGCCTGTTTTAAATAGACATTTAACTTGCCACTGTGGATTATTTCCAAATAACCATTATGACAGTAAAATGTATCCTGTGCAATGACGATTGACTTGAGATCCTTAGTGTTAGACAATGATAGAGTGTCAGCTAATTGAATAAATTGCATTTCTCCTGACAGTAAATTGTAATTCAATTTGCCAGGAATGATTTTCCCATTTTTAAAAATGACCTTTCCATCAGTAAAATCCGGATAACGATATCTTTCAGAAACAGGGAAGTAGTCTATAATCCTTGTACCTGCCTTAACTGTTATTGATTTTTTATTTTGAGCTGACAAACCGATATTTATAAAAAGAGCTAAGCAAATAATGAATATTGTTATTTTCATTTTAACATAAGTTTAAAGTGAGTGGATATAAAATTTTCCAGGAATTTTGTGCAGGGTGTTCTCTTAATATGTAAAATAAACAATGTTTGCTAAATCTCTCTTGCATGTTATTGTGTCAATGAATTCCTTTCTCTTTCCGCTTCGGTACAACTCCCATGTTAATTCTGTCTTTTTGTCTGCAAAGACTTTGGTATTTATTGTAGAATTTACGTTTCCGCCTATCCATATTAAATCTTCAGCTGTTGTAAGTCCGACGGAGTTATTTGTTCTTCCATAGTTATTTATTACATAGGGATACAGTGAACCTCCGTATACACCATTCGATTCCCAACACAGACGAAGGGTATCACAGACAGGTGTTTTGCTCTTTCTGTTTAATTTTATGGTGAGATCCACTAATTTGTTCAGGGGAAAGACTATATATTTTGCATTTCTTTCAAGGTCGAAGAGTGCCATTTTATGAATTGTGACAGCATATTCTGAAACACCCACAAAACAAAAATTGTAGTTATATGCACCTTTGATTTTTTTCAATGTATATGTAAAACAACCTAAACTGTCAGTAGAGAATTGTCCGGTTTCGATTGGTTCCGATTTATCATTGCCGCTTACTATTCCCTGAACAATTATATTTTTCCAGGGAATTCCGGTTTTTGTTCTTTCATCAAGAACTTTACCCTTCATTTTCAGATTTCCTTCAGTATTAAGGCATCCCATAAGCACTCCCGATGCTAATGCAAAGAGGATAAAGAATGTAATATTAAAATCCGTTTTTCGCATCTTGACCTGTGGCCTGAAAAACATAATAAATTTACCAATTTTATCTCGAATTACTTTATTAAGCTTCGTATCTGAATTTCTATTTCATCCGCTTTTATTTGAGTTTCCTTTAATGGTAATCCTAAGCGAGAACAGACTGGCAAGCTTTATCATATTATGTATTTAGTAATGAATGGATTTTATTTTGTTTTCTGGACTATATTTCTGAGCTCCTTAAAAGTTGAAAATGGAACATTTTTAATGAAAGGGTTTGCCAGCCATGCTGGAATTAACCCTCCGGGTTCAACATGCATTTGGTAGATTACTTCAGTCTTGTGCGCATCAATTGAGGTTAAGAGCCAATAGCCATTTGTCTTGACCATTCTTACTATTCCTTTCCTGGGTTGAACATAATCAGGTACTCCTGTAACATTTACTCTTTCTTGTTCACTGTTAATTTCTATATATTGAAAGTGATATACCATATCCCGGTTTTCAAACGGAAGGGGTAAAGACGTTTCGATATAATAGTACTGATCATGGTCTTCCGTTTTAAGTAATTTTACTTCTTTGCAATTAGCAACCCAATTATTAATGCTATCTGTATTTTTCAGAACTTCAAGTATATCTTCAATTTTACAGCTTACCTGCATTTCAGCTTTAAATGCTTTATATTTAGAACCAGATTCGGTTTTAGTATATACTTTAATTCCGGCTTCCTCTTTAACAAGGTTCCAGTTCTCCTGAGCAGATGCTGTAAAAGTTAAGAGACATACTATAATTGTGATCCAGATTAATTTTTGTTGAAGTGTTCCAATATTTGTCATAGGTGTGTTACTCTTCCTCAGATTATCTCATATTACGGCCTGAGCTTCTATTTCAAAGTAATTACCTCTGGTAATGTTTCTCTTTGAACTCTCTCAGGGATGAATTTTGGCATTTGAATCGTCAGTGTCAGTACTGTTTGATACATATCCCTGGGGAGCCTCGCAGGCTTCGAAGGGTTTGATCAAATTACCGAAACCATCGCCATCTTCATCTTTGAAGAAAGTAGAAACAGGACAATTACCTGCCTTTAGAGCTTGATCCAAAGCCCGGAGTAAAGACATATCACCTTTTATGTCATATGCAATTTCCCAGATCATTACTCCTCCCAGATTCTTTTTTGCTAATTCAACTTTTTTTACTATTGTAGGAATTCCATTATAATATTTCATACCAGAAGAGTCCACGTAGCCAAATGACGGATTTTGATCAACTATTTCTTTGAATGAGATATAGCGGGCAGGTGGAGTAAAATCAAATCCATAGAATGGTACCCCTAAAATAATTTTCTGAGCAGGGATTTTTCTCACTTCGGTCCAGAATTTTATTGCTTCTTCAGCGTAGGAGTAAGGCGAATGAGGACCAACATCTCCTGGTCTCCAAACACCAGTTTTATCATAAACCATTACATTTATAAAATCATAAGCATCAAGAGCTTCCTTGCTTATTGCACTATCGACTTCAACTGCCCCGAGCGCTGATGAAATCCCTTTACCTGTGGCATGCAGAGCATTCCTGAGCCCTGTTACAAAAGGATTATATAATTTACCTATGGTTGGCAGCAAGTTACCTTCAATATCAACATCTACTCCATCGAGATTATTGTCTTCCACATATTTAATTATTTTGTTTATGAACGATGACCTGTTTTTTGGCTGCAACAGGGATTTCCATAGATTTTGATCAGGGCTGCCTCCTCCTGCCAGTGAAATGAAAACCTTAAGACCAGCATCATGACCTTTTTTTACTATCGGCTTTACATCAGCATTGTCGCTGCAAATTAAATTTCCATCCATATCCGGATTGCCAAAGGCCAGATTCAGATAAGTAAGTTTGTTGAGTTCAAAATCATCTATCAGATTAAAACTTTCTGCAGAAAGATACCCGACAACCTTAAAGGATGTATCCTGGGTATAAATATCAGGTCCGTAATGAGATGTTTTAGTTGAACAGGAAATAAGTAGCAAAGTACTTAGGTACATGAATAAATGCGGACGACTTAAGAGTAATTTCATAATGCTGTTTTTTATTATTGGAATTAAATTTCCGACAGGTTCAATATCCCAAAGATACAAACTGAAACTATTCCCTGCTTAATTTAATCATATTTTTAAACAACGGGGTTTTGGCTCTTTTTATTTATATTTGATCCTGTACAGGAATTTGTCACGAAAAGTTCCAATAAATGCGATTCAATCAGGGATCATTATTATCTGAATTCATTTTAGCATAAAAAAACTAAGAGATGAATGATAAATTAACTATTCTATTCAGAATTCCTCAATTGAAACTCTTTAAACAACCAGTCAGACTGAGGATTATGATTTTACACTCAGATGAATATCTTTTTCTGAGATCAATCCTGCCGTTTATGTTCATTTTTTTGTTTGGATCGGGTTCATTGAAATGTCACGCACAGGGAAATGCCAGTCAGAAGGCTGCTGGGAAAGTGATAAATGAACAGGAATTGGCAAAAAGAGCTCCAACCTACACTATTTCTCTGTCAGGAAGTGTTAACCAGCCAATTACCGGATGGGGATGTTTCCCGGGTTTTATCGATTGGGGAGCCAGCATCGGCAATAATAAAAAATTACAGGATGAAATATACCGTGATCTGGGGATGACAGTTGTAAGAGTTAAAATTTATCCTCACTATGATAATCCCGATGGCACCCTGAACACTTTTGAAATTGACCGCAATATCGCACATCAGATAGGAACATTCCGAAGCTATGGAATTACAAAATGGATTATCACAACATGGTCTCCGCCAATGTTCATGAAAACATTTAATGATACATTAGGGATAGTAAATGGTCAGCCAAACCATCTTAAACCCGAATTCGAAGACGCCTATGTAAAGTTTTATACAAAGGTGCTGGTTTATCTTCGTGATGTAAAAAAACTTGGTACACCTCTTTATGCTACTATCCAGAACGAACCTGATTATGCAGCAATATGGGATGGATGCCCCTATGAACCGGAACAATGGAGGCGGGTAACGAAAAAACTTCGAAAGGCTCTCGATGAGGCAAATCTGACAATGGTCAAGATTCATGGGCCTGATCATAATCATTATACAATCGCTAAATATTTTGGAAAAGATCTTTCAGAATTGAAATCTGATCCTGAATTGCTAAGAGCCGTCGATGGGATTGCTTTTCATTCGTACGATGAGGGAACACAATCGGGAGGCAGCACAGCGGTTGAGGCAAGGGATCTAATCCTGAAATTCAAGAATAATTTGAAAAAGGGGAATGAGATCTGGCAAACAGAAAACTGCACTGTCAAGCCGGAGGATCTTACAATCTCAGCTATACGTCAGTTAAGATCCATGATGCGCGACATTGGATATCTGGAGGCAAACTGCTACATATACTGGCTTGGGGCAACAGAAAATAAAAACTATTCTGGTGAAGAACTTATCTTTAATAACACAGAAACAAAACTCTACTATGTATTCCGGAAACTCTGGAATACCGCAATCCCTGGGAAGTTTTACGTTAAAACTTTTACAGCCAGCAATGATCCCGAACTAGCCTCTTTCGGACCTGATCCGATGGATATGCTTGCATTTACCGGTACGGGCAAAACAGTTATTCTTCTGACCAACATGACAGATAAAGCCAGGAATATGACAATAAAAGGACTCCCGGGGAATAAATTATCAGAATTCCGTACCTCTGACTCTGAAGATATGATTTCAGTGGGAGAAAAGGCTATAACCAAAGGAGAGTCGACTGTATATTTACCCAGCCATTCAGTCCTTCTTCTTGAAACAAATGGAGGTATGTAAACTTTCCTCTCCGGGACTGCCATTCCCGAGAACTAAATTTCAGTAATATTCGTAACTTTTGAGAATGGAAGACGGTACGGAACACCTGTTACACAGAGCTCTCCCAATATTATGACAGGTCATTACTCAAGGAATATCAGATTTATCAACGACAAATAAATCCTGGTAGGAAGAGACGCTGACTAAACACTTACATCATCTTTTCCGGATTAAGGTGTTATATCCTGGTGAAGAAGCTTTCCATCTTTGACAGTGCCAGTAATTATGGCATTGTTGAGGCATTACGGTATTGATTTATGAGTCATTTGACACATTTTGATGCATTACTTGCAAAATTTTAATCAAAAAATGAAATTGAAAATGGAAAAATAGTAATATTTTTACATTTCAGTTAATCGCGAAAGTTATCGTGTAAGTAAATAAATAAATTATTATATTATGAAAAAGATTGTTGTGGCAGGTGCAGGGGGTTTTATTGCCGGACACCTTGTTAAAGAGCTGATTAAAAAAGGTCACAGTGTAAGAGCAGTGGACATTAAGCCTCTGAATGAATGGTATCAGGTTTCAAATGAAGCTGATAACCTGGTTTTAGATCTGCGCCTCAGGGAAAACTGTTACAATGCTGTGAATGGTTATAATGAGATCTTTAACCTTGCTGCTGATATGGGAGGTATGGGTTTTATTGAAAACAATAAAGCTGCCTGCATGATCAGTGTTCTCATTAATACTCACCTTCTTTTAGCAGCACGTGATTGTGGAATTGACCGGTTCTTTTATGCCTCATCTGCCTGCGTTTACAATGGCGAAAAACAAACTGATACCAATAGCCCCGGGTTGAAAGAAGCGGATGCTTATCCGGCCCTTGCAGAAGACGGATACGGATGGGAAAAACTATTCAGTGAGCGTATGTGCCGTCATTTCAGGGAAGATTTTGGCATAACCACGAGAGTTGCAAGATTTCATAATGTCTATGGCCCTCATGGCACCTTTGATGGTGGCAGGGAAAAGGCTCCGGCTGCAATTTGCCGCAAGATAATTGATGCTTCAATCACAGGAGAAAAAGATATTATAATCTGGGGCGATGGTCATCAGACCAGGAGCTTCATGTATATAGATGATTGCATAAAAGGTATTCAGGATATTATGTACAGTGACATCTTAGAACCTCTCAATCTTGGAAGCAGCGAAATGGTATCTATTAACCAGCTTGTTGATATTGTAGAAGATATTGCAGGTTTTAAGCTTAAAAGGAAATATGACCTCGACGCTCCAAAAGGGGTTCGTGGACGAAATAGCGAAAACACTTTAATAAAACAGTACCTTAAATGGGAACCCTCTATTCCTTTGAAAGATGGAATGAAAAAAACTTATGACTGGATAAAAGAAGAGATATTAGATGACTCGAAAAGCAAAAAGCAGATAAGTAAATATAATAAATAATCCATGACGGATAATGAAAGCCAAAAAGGTAATGGTAAGTGGTTGTTACGACCTTCTTCATGGAGGGCATATTGCTTTTTTCAAAACAGCTTCAGCTTACGGTGATTTGTATGTAATAATCGGGAGGGATGGGAATCTTCTTTTACTTAAAGGGAAGAAACCTGTTTTCTCTGAAAAAGAACGGTTGTACGTTGTTAGGTCAATAAGATATGTCTATGAAGCATGTCTGGCTTCAGGTACTGGTATGCTCGATTTTGAACCGGAACTTAAAAGGATAAAGCCCGATATCTTTGTAGTTAACCATGAGGGTCATTCAAATGATAAAGAGAATCTTTGTAAAAAGCTGGGAGTAGAATATGTTGTACTTAAACGAATCCCGGAACCCGGATTACCTGCGCGATCAAGTTCAGAAACAAAAAGGGAAATGAGGTTCCCCTACAGGTTATGCCTGGCTGGAGGTTGGATTGATCAGCCATGGGTCTCTAAGATTTATCCGGGATCAGTTGTAGTGGCACAGATCTGGCCTACAATGGATTTTAACGGCAGATCAGGGCTTGCTACCAGTTCCCGTGATTTTGGAATTAAAATATGGGGTGACAGGTATCCGGATGGGAATCCTCTGGAAAATGCTAAAATTCTGTTTGGTGCAGAGAACCCTCCGGGGACTCAATATGTTGCCGGCTCACAGGACCATTTAGGATTACTTCTTCCAGGTATTAACGAGCTAAAATACAATGGGGAGTACTGGCCTTATAAAATCCAGTCTTCAGTTGACAAAGATACATGTGACTGGCTTTCAGACGTTATTCATCTAGTGCCTCTTAAACCACGACCAGACGGATATGATCCCTTGAAAGAGCTGCATCTGGAAAAACCATTCATCAGGGATCTCGGTGATGCTGGCGAAAGATGCTGGGAAAGCATTTTAAAGAAAGATATTTCAGGTTTAGGAAAAGCAATGTCCGATACTCTGATATCCTGGAAAAAAATATTGCCATTGACTGTCCCTGACGATATAATGAAAGATATGGAAACAAATTATTTCACAAACTATCCCGGGGCTATTACTTCCGGTTGCGGTGGCGGTTATGTGATAGTGGTTTCTGAAAAGGAAGTGCCGGGAGCTGTCAAAATAAGGATAAGGTATTAATGTGTTTAAGTTATTCGGCAGTCAGATAGCTGTTCCTCTGCATGACGACGGGTATGAAGGTTAATGTTAAAAATAAAAAATAAAATGGTTAACGTCAGACAATTGGATATCGCAAAGAAACTCAATATATCAAGAGTGACGGTTTCAAAAGCATTGCGTGATCATCCCGACATATCCCCGGCAATGAAGAAAAAAATTATTGCGATTGCCAGGCAAATGGGATATGTTCCAAACCAAATTGCCCGTCAGTTAAACTCACGACGAACATTTACCATAGGAATTGTTATTCCTGACCTCGAAAACAGTTTTTTTTCATATATCGCCGACAGTATGATCGATTATGCCACAGAGCATAATTATCACGTTATTCTTACCGTTTCCAGGGAAAAATCTGACATCGAAAGGAAAAACATCGAGAATCTTATTGGAATGAGGGTTGATGGATTACTTGTCTGCCTCTCACAGGAAACTACAGACAGTCAGGTATTCAAAACGGTTAAAAAAATGAAGATCCCGCTGGTATTTTTTGACAGGGCTTTTGAGAATATGAAGTTTTCCAGAGTTATCTTCAATGATAATCTGGGAGCTACAAATTCATTAAACCTTATCTTACAGGAAGGATATAGCAAAATAGCAAATTTTGCAGGGTATTCAAATACAAATATCGGAAGGGAACGAACGGAAGGATATATAGAAACTCTTTCGAAAAACAAGATCCCGATAAGGAAAGAATGGACCCTGGAAAGTGGCTTTGAATTGAAAGATGGTTATGAATCCTTTAAAAAACTGAATAGGTCCGGTGACTTGCCTGAAGTCATTTTTACAGTTAACGACAGGGTTGCCCTGGGTGCTTATAAAGCTGCAAAGGAAGCTGGTCTGAGGATCCCGGAAGATATTGGAATATTTGGATTTGGATTCAATGAAATCACCGACTTCTTTGATCCTCAATTAACAGTTATTAATCAGGATCCCAGGAAAATGGGATTTCAGGCAATTAAACTCCTTATCAGCGAGATTGAGAAAGAAACAAAACCTGGTCAAAGTATAATATATATTGAAGAAGAATTTCTCTGGAAAAATTCAGTTAAACGGAAAGTGAAAAAGTAAAAAATCAAGATGACAAACCTATTTTAAACTAGTATAAACCGTTAAATAACCAATATGAAACCAGTTCATCTGTTACAATATTCAATTCTGACTATCCTGATTGCAGGAAGCTTAACCGGGTGTACTCCTAGACCAGGAAATCACATCACTAAACAGATAAATGTGAACCTGTCAAAATCACTTTTGAAAGTTGACGGCTTTGGAGTAAATATCACTCCTGCTCAATGGCGGAATGGAAAACTGAAACCTGTCCTTGATATGCTGACAGATGATCTTGGTTCGACACTTTTCAGGTTTGACTGTGTTGGTCTGGCCAATTGGCTCGATCCGGCAAAAAGACAAGCCAACGGGACCTGGGCGGAAGCATACCTCGACAGTGTTTATCGATCAAAGGTATTTTCTAACGCATGGGAAACATTCCGTTATTTGAACAAAAAAGGTATTGAACCCTTTTTCAATGTAAGCGGTCGTATTAATCCCGGTTTGGGAAAGACGGGCGAGTGGAATACACTGGTTGATTTTGACGGCTACTCTGAAATGGTGGTAAGCATGTTGAAATGGGCCAGGGAAAAAGAAGGACTTAAATTCAGCTTACTTGCTCCTTTTAACGAGACCGATCTGGGCTATCCCGAAGGACCAAAAATCAATGGAGTCGATATGCTTACTGCTACCCGGGCTATTATAAAGAAGCTTGACGCCAATGGCTTAAAAGATATTAATTTAATAGCTATTGACGACTCACACTGGAGATTGGATGAGCTGGAGGCTGTGCTTTCCGATTCCAGTTATGTCAGCCGGATTCACGCTTTTGGTACACATGATTACGGAGATGGTGATTTTAGTGATATGTCCGATTCCAACGAATCAGGGTTTACGGGGAAAATTAAGCACAGCGCATTCAGGAATGCTTCAGCCTGGATGACCGAATATGGTGATCTTGATCAGACATTTGAAATCGAGTATGAGTTTGCATGGCGTTCCACACGAAGGTTGATGAAAAGTTTAAGCAATGGATTTAGTGCTAATGTTGCCTGGGATGCTTTTGATAATTTTCATGCACACGATACAATCTGGGCAGAATACGGACTACTTAAGACAGATACAGTTAACTGGACTTACGCCCCCAGAAAGCGCTATTATGCAGCCAAACAGGTTTACAAATTCGTATTACCCGGCTGGAAAATGGTTGAAACCACAGCGCCAAAGCCAACAAAATTTGATGTTTACAAACAATGGCACGACCCATTCCGCAATATCAATATACTGGCTTTTGTTTCACCTGACGGTAATGATTATACAGTACTAATCATGAATGCCATTGAATCGGATGTTGATATGTCGATAAACCTGAATGATATTGGCACTTCTTCGCTTTCAAAAACATTACATCATTTCGTTACTGACAAAACCGACAACTGTTCTGAGAAAAAAGACCCATCAATCAATAATT